>Ga0065711_1026884_pt1 | contig 57715 bp, 36 predicted proteins | sample Hoacrofraction12_FD_59098 | JGI IMG/M metagenome (GOLD analysis project Ga0065711, IMG submission 59098) | Hoatzin crop microbial communities from Cojedes, Venezuela - Epithelial fraction 12 v2 (version 2) | ecosystem: Host-associated > Birds > Digestive system > Esophagus > Crop | place...
CCGCAGGAACCGGAGAGCCCCGAAGCGTCCCCGTTTCACGAGGCGGCCCGCCGGATCTCAGAGGTGCCCTTCGGCCTCAGCACCAGCCCCGCGGTCCTGTCCCACTACGGCGTCGCGGCGAACACCATCACGCTCTTCCGCAGGGTGCGTGGGCCCGCGGCGCGGGGAGGGGGGGACACACACAGGACACAGGGGGCAGCTCCCTCCCGGGGAAGCACGATGCCGTGCCGAAGGCTGCGTCTGCAGGACCAACGCTCTGGTTTAGGGGTGCCCCTGCCCGCTGGTGTCCGTGACAGGGGCACGGGGACAAGCGCTTAAAAGCCGCCTGCAGTCACCGTACAGGCGACCTGGAGTCTCCAGGCAGCAGTGATAAAGAAGATGATCAAAGCTGGTCATCTCACCTTAGAGCCAGCCAAAACCAGGCTTGTCACTGACAGCCGCGCTGCTTGCCCACCTAAAAGCACATCTGTAGAGCTGCCCATCCCAGAGGGGTCTTTTGCTTTTCGCTTGCCGAGTGTCCATCACTAAGACAAGCAACACGTGTTACACCTGATGAGGTTCTCGATTTAAAGATCTGCTGTGGATCTGGTCTAGCACCCAGTTCTTTGCAAAGAACGATGTCTGTGTTTCTGAGTGACCCACCTGGAGCTCAGTGTTACTTGGATGGGGTTTCCGTGGTTTTGGACAGGCTCCTGAGGCACATGAAAAGCACCCAGAGGCCATGTTACAACGGATCAACACAGCAGGCTTGATACGAAATCTTGCCAACTGTCACTTCTGGCAAGCAAAACTGTCTCCCTAGGTGCACAACTTTTCCATTGTGACTGAAAACAGATCCAGACTGGGTCTCTGCAGTTGCAGATGCTCTGCCACCAAAAGAAATCCCAGACAATTTTTTCTGTCTCCTACACTGTGGTTTGCAGAGTTGTTCCCTAAGTAGGCTTTGGGCATGGGCCCATTAAAAATGTTACTTTGCAGTTTCTTAGGGATGGATGCTGTGCAAGATCAAGTCTTTGTTGGCTTCAGCTGTAGGTGCTGGTGCCTCACTGAATTGGAAGCTATGTTTGCTGAAATTTAAGGAGACGATATGGGGAAGGGCTGTGTACTTGCCTGAAAAGTACCAACAAAAGCTAAGAGCATATGTTCTTCCTGGTCGTATGAATTTCCTCGTGTTGCCCCATCTCACACAAGTCTGGCACTTGAAAACTGGGGAGAGAGGTGTCGTAAAAATCTGAAAAACTTGAAATCTGAGGAGGAGAGGGGTCATAGGTAGCACGAGATGTCCTAAAAGCTCATGACGTGTTATGTCACCAGAGCTCTAAGCACACAGAGTGGTGGTGGGGGAACAGGGACACGCTGCGTGTACTAGGGAAACTGTGGCAGCTTGGCCAAGTTCTAGATCCAGGTTGTACAAAGATTGGATAAAGCCAGTTTGTTCCCTTTTCTTTCTCATAATTTCCTGCACTGTGTTTACCACTGGCATTATCCAAATAATTCAAATAGAATGATCTAAGAATGAGCAATAGGTAGGCAAGTCCTTTAACCTCTTATTTGCTATGGGAAGATGTTGCAATTGGAAGCAGCATCCATCTCAGTTTTGGTTCTTAGTCATGGTGTTTTTCTTCCAAAAATATTGAAAAGATCCTTTGTTTTTGTGCTGTGGCAGATAGTGAGGATGACTGCACTGCATTGGGAGGGGGTTTGATAAAAAAAAGTGTCTGGACTGTTGGAATTTGGGTTATATTGAATATTCATTGTTCACAGTCCAGTTTTTGCAGCTGAACTCTTGTTTAATAGGAAAAAACCCCAGTCCAACTAAGAAACTAATACACTAGTCAGGTTCAAATGTAGTTGACAATTCACTGGTCTAATTGTCAGTTTTTCTGAAGTTATTCAGACACATTGTTTTTCCCTTTATTCTGTGCTGAGTACTGCGTAGGAGTAAGGGGTCAGAGATGAAAAGGAAAAGAACTAAGACAGGAACTTGGAATCAAATACTCATTTGAAGAATGCAAAGATGCGTGACCAGGATAGCAGTGAATCAGAGGCATAAACTCATTTTTATTTTGCTTTTGCAGAGTATGAAACACTTACAATGCTTAGAAGTTTAAATCATAATTACAGTAGTAGGAGGGGCTGCTGTCAACTGGTGAGACTTCTTTGCATATAGTGGAGGGAAACTGATTTATTCTAGTAAGGAATCGGGCCTGATAGATCTAAAAAGAACATAATTAACAGATGCTAACAAGCTAATTATATGGAGAGATAAAGACATTGTGAGAGCTTCAACTATTAGGTGCAGGCTATTTTCCAGCCTTATTTTCTTAAAATCATAAATGTTGAGTGCAGATTTAAGATGTTATTATCCCAAAATGGAAATCAGGTGTTTCCAGGAGCCATGAACTTCAAAAGGAGACTTTATGTGGAGTCTGGGGTGCTTTAGATCAGTTCCCAAGGCCTGTCTGATCTCACCCACCTAGGTGTTGCACTGGCCTGATCTCACTTACTTGAGTAGATCTGCCCTTTCATTTTATGCAGGAGGAAAATCTGTGAGAGGCATCAGGCCGCACAGTCTGAAAAGCACCAGTCTGGGTTGCCAGACAGGGCGCTGTGGCCCTCCACCAGATCAAAGACCGTGCCAATGACCACAGAACAGCAAAAAGGACTTCAGGTGTCTGCACACCGCTGGAAAAACGAACACAGGCACATTCAGAAGTCATACAGATGCAGAGAATAAAATCTGGGGTGGAAATGTGGACATTTCCTCAGCCCCATGAACCTTATTCAACATGTGTGTCAAAGAGCTTCAAATCCCAAACTTTCATCCTGTTGCGTGTCACAGCCCAGCATCCCCATGGCTCAACTCAGTCACGTCCTGCGGTGGTACTGTACAGCAGCTCTGCCTCTTCGGGTCGTTTAGCTCTCATTCAATGGCTGCCTGCTTTTTTTCTGTTTAGCGAGTCATGAAAACCTCAATAAAATCACATAGTTTGCATGGGGGAATGGAGTGTGGGGAGATGTGTGGCAGGGTGGATTTTCCTCTGAAGTTAAAATGTGCTGGGCTTGATTTTTTTTTTCTTTTTTTTTCTGCTGTATTGGAAAAAAAAATCCTCTTTTTACTGGAGAGATTTGCTGCTTGCACAATGTTTCCAGGAAATCCATATAGGCCCATGCCAATGTTTATTACTTGTAGAAGAAATGGAATAAGCAGATGAAGATTTTTAAAAAGGGATGTAAAGCCAAAATTGATGTGAGGAGTTAGGCTATTTAATGATCTCTCCCCACAATGCCTAGAATAGTTTATCAGCTAATCCTCCCTGTCTCCAGTGCATCAGGAGCTGATACTGTAGGGATGTCTGGAGTCCTCAGTGGTTTCTGTTATGCCATGAGTTTGCCTTGTCCTTGGGAGACTGCAGGAGGGTGGAAGATGCTAATCTCAAAATGCAGGCTGGTCTCCATAGGTTCTGGACCTCCAGAAGTTGGGATTATGTGCTGAGGGGGAGAGAATGGTGGTGTCCCAGGCGGTGGGTGTCTCCGTGAATGAGTGCCATGAGTGACCCTGGAGAGGGTGCTGAGGGGGGAGGACAGCTGTGACTGTAGGTGTCTTTGCGTGTCTTCAGGTAGACAATGACCGCAGGGATCTGGATATGAACAGCGAAGATGTTGATGCTAAGAAGATGATACGTTTCATTCGGATGAATGAGCTTCGCCTGGTGACAGAGTACAACCCTGTGGTAATTACCAGCTCCCTGCAGCCCTCACCCTAGCACTTGGCCTCCTCCTGATGGGCGTCCTCTGGCCCAAGAGTTTGCACACCCAGATGTGTGTGATGGTTGCGGCAATGGTGTGGATGGGGTTGGGGAAGCCACGTGGCTTTTAGCTGCTACTCCACATGGGGGCTGGAAGCAGATGCTGTGCTGAGGTGTGCGAGTAGGGTGGAGAGAGGAAGCGAGGCATGGAGGTTCCTTTAGCTTTCCAGTAAATTTGGCGTGTTGGTGGGTAGAGAGCTCCATTTCTTTCCGCTCCTGCCAGCAGTGCTGCTTCCTCCCATGGGCATTTGCCACGTTGTGCCATGCCTGCAGACCCTGGTCAGCCAGGATCCCCTGTCTTTGTTTGAGAAGGCTTGAGAATCATAGAAACTCGAGTGACCTACTCCCAGAAGACAGGCTTTTCTTCATACCCCAGTATATAGGGCTTGACCTAAGCCTGGGCTATTTGAAGGCATATTCAAGAGCCGGTTTGAAACTTTCCAAGCAAAATTTTTCCCATCCTTTCTATCCCTTACTGCAGAATTCACCAGTTCAACAACACAAATCAGACATAGGATGCTTCCATGTTGGCCATCTTCATTAGCTCACCCATCCGACTGCCAGTGGTAGGGTCTCAGTGCTCCTTCTCGCTATAGAAGCTGACCAAGGCTTTAGGCTGCTCTGAAATCTCAGCAGTTCACTGTGCTCATTGCTGTGGAGTCCATAGGTCTTAGAAGCCCCAATGGCCGCAAGGCTGAGACTTTATCATTGCTGATGGGGTCTTTTGCAGACTTTTGGATAGCTACAACAGTGCTGACCAGGCTTGATTTAATCATAGGAGAATGGCCCAACCTGTTTCAAAACTACATCTTTTCAAGCCGATGCCAAGGATCTGTTAAGAGGGCTGACACATTCCCCAGCTCAGGTGCAGCCCACCAGTAGAGAGAGCATTTTGTTTCAGAAACGCAACATTTTGTTTGCAGAATGAAATGCTGTAGAAGTTCTCTTCTTACCTTAAAAAAAAAAAAAAAAGTGGATTTGTTTGTTGATCTTGATAAGGGATATGAAAAATGCGTTTCAAAATCGCAGAATATATCTGCGGACAGAAAAGCTATATCCTGCCCCACTGTCCTCACATCCCTTTGAGAACACCCAAGTCATGTCAACGGGGATGTTCTTGTTATCTTTATAATTGCTCAGGCCTTCTGAACCCTTGGCGCCTCCACTGCATCCTCTAGAAATTCATTAGATCATGGCTCTTTCTTCATGTTTTTCTGCTGATGCTTTGGGCTCTTGCTCCACGGCGTCCTGTCCAGCACCCAGGCTGTCTCTCAGACTGAGAAGTCAAGCTGTTCAGCTGGTCCCCTCCACCCTGACTGGCAGTACACACGTTGTTCCAGGTTTTTTTGCAGACACTCTGGAGTCCTACCAAGGTGCTGCAATTAACAGTGCCTCCTGCAGTCTCCAGCCCAAAGCCCTTCCAGGTCTGCTAGTGTAGCTTGGTTTTTTGTAAATATTTATTCCCAGTGCATATGTTGTTTACATCTAAGAATGCTGCTGGTCAGCAGAGGCTGGGGTCACGCGGATCACACTGAGTGCTGCCAAGAGTTTCTCTCCCCATCCTGGGGCCCTTACTGTTGCTCCCACATACTTTAGGCATTTTTCGTCAATGCTTACCCTGTGGGCTTTCCAGGAGAGTCAGAGGTGACCCGGCCATGTTAATGAGCATTGCTGATTGCTGTTGCACAAGGTTGCATGGACAGGCACACCTTTGTGTGGAGCTGCCGGAGGGACTGCTGCTCCAGAGCTGCCCACTCTCAGCCCAGCCTTGTCTTGGCCCTTGGTGCTGGCAGGCTTCACCCTCACCTTCAGCCCTGTCCTCTCCCATGAGGTCTTCTAATGCTCTCCATCCTCAGTTTGCATGCCCTCTAATCTCCCCTGCCCCATCTACACACCCTAGAGAACTGAAGGGATACAGACTGTCTGATAAACACTAGGCTAATGGCAGAATCCTGGCTGCCAAAAACTAGATGCTTTGCAGTGCGTGGCCCTTGCCAGCATGCACTCCCTGACCCCTTCCTTATTACTCGTGGAGCGTGTGGAAACTTCCTTCTCCCGCTGGCGGGGAGCCACACAGTCTGTGCCTCTGTGGTTTTGGTGGCACGGGGGAGGCAGGAGGTCTGGCCCGGCTGCTGTTTAATTTGAGGGAGAGGCTGCAGGGCTGCGGGAAGCGGGCGGGAGGAGAAGCGAGATGACGAGTGAGTGGGTGAGAGCCTGGAGATGGTGCGGCGGCTGCTTGGGCAGTGCCAGCCCTGCCTCCTCACAAAGGGCCAGTGTGTGCTGCTCACTTTGCTCTTGCTCAGGGGGCGAGGGACAGCCAGCTCCAGGTCTTCTCCCACTGCAGGACTGCAGAAGCAATTTTAACCCTCAGCATGCTGGGATGCCCAGGCCATGGGGTTGCTGAAATGGGGCTGTGGACTCATCCCCATCCTACACACAGCTTAATGCTGAAGGAAGGAAACAAGGGGAGACACCAACCCTAACACCACAAATCCTTTCCACTTTCTTGCTCCCATTTCGTCCGGGTGCTGGACCTCAGTGATTCAGGGCACCCTTATGCTCAGTGTTTGCTGGCCTTCCCTCTCCATTTCCTTGGCCCTCTAGACTTCAGCTTGCGGTATCCAGACAGTCCCCTCACCTAGTCACTGACTATCCCGAGGCAAGTGATGAACCCTTGTGGTCTTCAGAATCTCCTCTCGGGAAGAAGCAAAACCAGGAGGTTAAGTGCTTCCACAAATAACGCAGACTGGATCCCTCCTGCTTTAAAGAAAGCTGTCCTGCTTGTGAGGCCGATTTGCAAAGAAGTCTCAGCTGAGACATGAGGATTGATGTCCCTCTGGCAGTGCATCCTATGCAGATTGAATGTTCTTAAACTCTTTGTCTGTGTGCATTTCTCTCTCTGTCTGTGGTGGCTGTGTTTTCGGCAGACAGCAGTAGGTGTGATGCAGAGTTCGCTCCAGTTTAACCTCCTCCTGATCACAGACAAGATGTCGCCAAAGCACCCCGAGCGAATGCGCAAATACCGGGCAGCAGCAGAGCTCTTCAAGGGGAAGGTAAGTCCAAACAGAGAGGAGGGGGAGCCATTAAGGGGGCAAATAAAAGGACAACAGTGATTTCTTCTGTGGATGGGGAGGGCATAATCTCCTCTGTGTATTAGGGGAGCAAAGGCTAAGTGGCAGAAAAAGAGGATTAGCTGGATAATTAAGTGAAGGGGTTGGATGTCTTCACCTTTTGCCAGTTTGCCTCCATGTTGGAGAAATATTCTCTGTATCCTGCTCCTCTCCTCCCTCAGTGGGACATGATGTACTTCCTTGCTTCTGCTCCAATTTTGTTCCCTTGCACTAGGAGATGACCAACAGCTGCTGCACTTCAGTCTCACAATGGTTGCATTCCACTGGTGTGAGAGGTGATTTTGTATATACAGCCTGCAAGATGCCAAGGAGCATTATACAAGTGACCAGACAGTGATTAATGTCGTGGTGCTTCTTAACCTTTAGACTTCTGTTTGGATCCTGGGGACATGGCGATTTTAAAGGAGTTGCACATGGGGTATGTCAGATTTCTCACACTAAGGTGAAAGGATAGATGGGGTCTTTCAGAGAAATTTTGCCTGATTCCCACCCCTCTGTGGGCAGAGCTTCCGAAATAGTAAATCACCCCACGGTGATTGTCTGCCAGCAGCTGGATTACTGGAGAATTTTTGTCTGGGGAGAAGAAACTGGCAAGCAAAGGAGAATTGGGAGCAACAGGATGGCATTTGGGGCAAGAGAGAACAGAAGATGGGAGGGGGCAGAAGGGAAGGCTGAGCTGAGAGGCAGGGAAAGAGCTCTTTCTGGGAGAAGTGTGGAGCTGGAAAGAGCTGGGATTTGAGAATAAGACCATCTGCATGCACCTGGTTATGGTACTGAAGGGGCAGACTAAAAATCAAGTATATCCTCATCTTCAAATGGAGGGGCCACCTCAGAACCATGCAAGCTCAAAAGTCGTGACACTTGTTTATTCCAGGACTATTTTGGACCTTGCCATCCGTCCCACCCATTGGCAAAAGACCAGGCAGAAACCATGCATCAAAGTCAAAAAGTCTCTTCAAAAGTGTTTTGCTTTGATGAATACAAAGCGATAAAAGAAAACTCATTTATCTGAAAAATTCCAGCCATCTCATGTGAGATGTGTGTTACAGTGACACCGTTATCACTGTCCTCCATGAGCAGCAGGGTCTGATACAGGTCTCCCCCAAGCAGCTAACTCTTCTAACACAGCACATTACTGTTTAGCATCACTATCCATTGCTGATGCAGCTGCAGCTAGTTTTCTCTTCATGTGACATGCCTAGATCTGAGAAAATGTGAATAATTTTCCTAGAAATACTTCAAAAAACATTGGACAAAATGTTGCACGGAAGTCCAGAAAAGTTATGAATTGGCAAGCAAGCCAAATCTAACTTTTTTTATTTATGCAGGCAATTTTCCCACCGAATCAGTCTAGAAGTTTTCCAGAGTGAAATATAGACATGTGGGAATTTGACTAATTATTTCCACTTTACTGCAGTGGTACTGCAGAACACATAGATCAAGGGACTTACAGTCTAATAAGTTGTTTTTTTTCCAAAGGAGTGGCGCTCTGAGGAGTCAACTGTGATTTGGACTGCCCTCTTACAAAGCAGTGAGAGAGAACTCGGATCCCTCTCTTTGGGCCTTAGATCTGGATACTAAGGAGTAAGCAGAGCAATATGCCCGCTTAGGTTTGTCTCTGCTTTGTCACATAGAAAGACATGAATTAGTTTGGGTATCAGAAGCAGCCACTGCACAATACCATGAAAATCTCTGCTGGCTAATTTTTCTAAGTGGAGTGATCTGTTGTCATGACTACCAAGTTATCTCAGGTTTACTTCAACAGAAGTATTGAGTAGATTTTGCCTTTTTGCAGCTTGCAGATTGTCTGTGAATAAATGCAAGATTCTTAACTTGAATTTTATTCAGGATTACCAGTGAATAATTCATAGCCTGTGGGCTGGTGGTAGAAGGCTTGTTTGTGGTATGGAGTTAGTGGTGTCAGTGGTTTGAGCAAGCCATTGTGGCTGTGCAGTGGAGAGGTGTTCAGGCTCCTTGTGAGCATGTACCACTGCATCCAGTAGCAATTCCCAACGACTGTAAAGTGCTGGAATAGAGTGGGGAGACTTGATGTGTCTTGCATCTTCTCCACAATGCCAATGCAGAACATAAACAGAGACTCAAGAGGGTTCCAAGCGGCAGAAGGGGTACCAATCCTTTCACACATCTCTGCTGCACTCTGAGGGAAGAGGAGTCCTTGTCATTGTCATCACCAGCTCGAGGGAGAAAAGAAACTCATTGCTTGGATTGATGGAGAGATGAAGAGGAACTGCTGCTGCTGAGCGGCTGACCCCAGAGAGTGAAGAAAATTAGAGAATCATAAAATGATTTAAGTTGGAAAAGACCTTTAAGATCAAGTCCAACTGTTAATGGATCATGAGGAAGTGATTCACATTCCAGTTCCTGGATTATGGTCCCTTCATCTCTGGTTTATGATCTTTTCATTTTTGCCTGAGAGGAAGCTGAGATTTTCAGCTGGAGGATCCATGAGACTTTATGGTGAGGACCGTTATTTGAAAACAGCCTGAACTACATCCTGAGCAGCAGTGAGTGTCTGAAGGCAGTCTAGATTCCTCTGGATTTTATTGTGGAACCTGGGGGCTATAAAATGCCGGAGAGGAGAATGCAAATGTTAGATGATGCTAAGCCAGCAAGAGCTGGCAGGAGTAAGAAGAAATATGGTACTTTTCTAGCAGACTTTGAGAAACAATTGTGGGTGGGTAACAGTGAACAGAGCTCAGAGCTCTGCAGCTGCAGGAGTGAATCCACCAGCCTCCTTGGAAAGGTCCCACTGCAATCAAATATGTGCTTATTTGAGAAAGTACTGCCAAGAGTCTGGGTTTTCTACTGGAGAGGAAACGTCAGGATTTGTGCTGCTGAGCCAAACAAGCTTAAGCATCTTCAGTTTTCTGTCCACAGTATCAGAGTATAACATGACAGTTACAGCTGATGTACTTCATGGGTGTTAGCAGAAATTTCAGTAAGGTGATTTTGGGAGTAACAAAAGCAACTTTTGCTGCAACTGATACAACTGTTTTACAATGACAAAATGATTTGGGTAGAGATGTTTGCAAAGTCCCTTTTAATTTATATGTAGGCCCATTTAGAAATGGTTTCTGAGAAACTCCTGAGAGTCCTTGAGGCGTTTTTCCATGGGAATGAAAGGACAGTGCCCTTTCTCTTGCAGACAGTAATTCATAGACTTTTTATTTTTCTTGTCAGACATTGATGGCTCCAGAACTGAGAGAGATAATATTTAGAGATGGTTCTGTTAGCCATAAGCAGGTGAACCTGTAAATATGGATTGTCTATGTCACTTCACAGATATCTGCAGTAAAGCTGGGTTTATATCTTCATTTTTTTTTAATTCATGACTGATGTTTTCATTTTGCTTTGATGTACTACATAAACTATGTAAGAAATTACTCAAATGACAGAATTTGATCTTTTTGCTTATACAGCCTTCTCAAAGAGTGAAGGTTGCAGCTCCATGAAGTTCAAAGTCAAACACTGGATATGAGGCTTGGTCATCTTTCATGTTTGTCCTCATTAGAGGAAAAACTAAGCAACTTCAAATTGTTTTCTACCATTGCAGTACCATTTTCAATTAACTTTAATTCCTTGGACAATAACATCATTCCATATCTTAGTATTTAGTAGGAACTTGACGTTCTAAAAGCACTGGGCTAGGAATCAAGTTGTCAAGACACCAAGACAACACCAATGTGCAAAATTTTCTGAAAGAAAAAAGAAAAAGGTGACAGTGCGCAGATCATATCACATGTGGAGGGCAGAATTTGCGTCAGGAGTTCCGCATCCATGCAGGAGATCCTTCACTGCCTGTAACAGCAGACCTCCGAATGCAGGCAGAAAGATTGCTACAAAATGAAACAATTTCACAGAAATAATTTCAGAATGAATAAAAACAGCTATTGTACAGGATAGTATGAAATAGAAAATGAACTTTCTGTTTAGGATAGATCTACCTGGTTTCTGGCAGTGACATGAGAGTTGGCATCATAAATGGGATTTGTTTCGGTGAATTATAGCTTTGGTAAGTTGTCTGAACAAAGGCTTTTGGCTCTTTTCAGCACTGGTAGAGAAGGACAGGCATGTTTTTCCTTCTCTTCTGAAACAGGTGGAATGAAATACCTGTCACTGTTTATTACAGAGGTTACTTAGACGACTGGCTGTGACAAGACAAGACAGAAGTTAGGCAAGGTGAATCTTGTCTCATAGTACAATTTTCCATGGTCAGTGCATTCATTCTTTGTGATCAGAGCTGGCTGGGAATCACTGAACAAAATAAATTCCTCTTGAGAAAATGCCAGTTCCACCACGTGGCATCTATCATGGAAATGTCCCCATTGAGAAAGCTGCTTGCTTTCCAACTGCTGAGAAGAGCAGGCTTTCAGTGCTTGTGTCCTCAGTACCAATGTACCATGCAGACTGCCTCACAGGTGTGACTTTGAGACAACATAGGTCTTGGCTGGACCCCTGGAGCACATCTAGCACAGGATGCGTGGCCTATCCTTGTGCTGAAGAAGGATTCATCCCATGTCACAGCACCTACCGGGAATGTGTCATTCTAATCCACAAGTGATAGGCATTAAGGTGTCTTCTTTCGAGTGACAGTGGACAAATCCAACTGCTGTCTGTCCTGTATTTTTGGAATAGAAGAGGGGAAGGAAACTTTTGCTGCACTTTGGCACCCTGTAACTCCATGAGCCAAATGTGAGTCATTACAGACATCCAAGTCAGGAACTGTGAATGATGATATCTCAGCCTTTCTAGCTCAGGAGTCAGTCGTTTGTGTGGTTTAATTTTCTTCTGTAAGGAAGAAGGTGTTTGGAGTTCTAAACCCCAACCCTTTTATTCTTTTATTCTTACTCTATTATTTGTATTCATGGATAAAATATGTACAGCTTTTTAGTTTGGGGATTTTTAACAAAGGCTGGAAGCTTAATAAAGTGAAGAATGTTGACTAACATTTATTTATATTACCATTTTGAAATGCTATGCATCTGTTTTAAAGGTGGAGGAGATTTTGTATGGAAAGTGACAACATTTACAACATAGGTATTCTAAATGTTGTGTTTTGTTTTTTTTTTTTTTCCCATTAACTTCTTCTTTAACATTTGATTAAAAAAAGTTGTTGTCTAGTGAATCTTTTGTAGAGAAACCCAAAAGCTGGTAAATGAACTGGTGAAAATGTGATACCATTTCCTGTACCAACCTTCTGAAAGTGCTTCCCTCCAACACTGGCCTCTGTTTCCAGCTTGCTAGCTGGAAGGAGAGCCCTGAAACAGTAGTATTTCTGCTCCATCTGAAAGTCTTTTACTTCAGGTCCTTAGACGTATGACCCTGAGATTTGTGACCCTTCTCTAGCTTGGTGTTTTATCCTGCAAAAGGATGTATTTAGCACTCTGGGAGAAGTTCCTTACAACCAGTCTGCTCACTACATTGTTGCCCTTGGGGCACAGTTGATGTTTAGCAGAGAAATTTCAAATGGTAAATAATCACATATCCAATGAAAGTGTTATTCCTGTTTCTGTATCGCAGTGATTAACTGCAGTTAAACCTTACACTAGCCTATCTCTCCTTCCCATAGGCTGTTGCCTAGGAAAGTTTCCAGATATTTATTTTTTATGGAACATAAATTTAATGAAGTGAAGAATTTGAGATTTACCAACTTTATTTTTAGAGAAGAAAAAAGTTTTGAACTAACTTCAGTGTTCTTGATTGAAAAGAAAGAAAAACATGAGTCACAGCCTGGGAACTGGGCACATCATCTTCACATTGCATTACTTTTCTTTTTTTAAACTCTTGTTTCTTCTTTCATAAGTTAAGACATATCCATGTCCATAGGTACATTGAATATGCTAGGCCCAGTAGACTGCATAGGATAAAGAGAAGATAAAATGACATGTGTTAGCTGGATATTTGTTTCATTGACTTGGATGTCACCTGCTAAGGTATTCTATTTAATCATGTCCCTGATTAAATTGTTCAATTGCTGTATTTATTTTATTTTATAAAATGTATACACAATGTTTTTATTTACTATTAACAGATAATTTAACAAAGATTTTTGAGACTTTTGAGCTGTATATTCATAATCTTTCAGATTCCAAAATTTTAAATTTGTACCAATTCCTACTGCACCTGTAAGATCTTAGTTGAAATTTACTCTTAAAATAAAATCGTAGTTGGTCACCAGTTCTGCTAAGTCCATACTATTGGATCATCCCATCAGAATACTAATCCTTGGCTTGATCTTGCTCCCCCGGACTATTTGGGAACCCAGAAAACTGCAGGTCATTCTCATCCTGGCTTATTCATTGTTGGGCTTCTCTCCTCATGTCTGAGTAACCCTCCACTGAGCTGGGCTGTATGGACATTGGTGTCTTGCCAAAAACTCCTGTTTCCCAAATGATTGCATATTCGTTTCCATTCACTGCAGCTCACTTAAATACATCCTTTGTGTTTGATACTGTCATATTTATATACTTGCAGGCTCCTGTTGCACTATACTTCACTCCCTCATTCTTGCAATTGAGTTTGATTCTCCATACACCAAAACACCTTTTTACTCTGCCACTCTGGGTCTTGTATGGATGTGAACATCTGATCCAAATAACATGCAAGTAGAGGAGTCATCTTCTTTTACATGTGCCACTAATATAAGAGACGTCTGGTTTCCTTACCTATAGAGAGAATAGAAGTGGAGGTTGCCTTCCTGCCATACTGTAGATATATTTTTAAAGAAGGTGAAAGAAGACATTTTGTTTGGCAGTGTGAGACTGGAGTTGATAAAATACAGAAAAATGCACTGCATGGAGCAGTTAGATAGTGGCAGAGGAAAGTATTGTCCTAACAGAGTACAGTAGGCTTTCTCTAGCTCTTTATGAAAGTATCACTGTCAATCTTCATATGATCACTCTTTGGGGATCTGTTCTCTCTCTTGGTTTCTGCTTTGCTCATGTTTCCTCTCCTATTTTCATCACAGATTCTCTTTATCCTGGTAGACAGCAATTTGAAGAGCAATGAACGAACAGTGTCATTCTTCAAACTGAAGAAGTCTCAGCTGCCAGCTCTGGCTATATTCCACACACCAGATGAGGAGCAGGATGTGTTGACTCTGGATGAAGTCTCCGTTGAGCGTGTACAAGACTTCTGTAATCGTTTCTTACAAAGAATGAAGAAGGTAAAGGGTGACTCCTGTACAGTCTACAGATCTTGTAGGACGATGCTGCTTCTCACAAGGGTCTTGAAGATTACTTCAGTTCCTTGAATGTCTCCCAACCTCTCCCACCTCCTCTTTCATTTTCATTTGCACCTGAATATCAGAAAAACATTAGATCTAGAGCAGAGCAGAGATGGTTGTCTTTGCAGAGTCTCTTTCTTCATTGAACTCTGCCTTCTACTCTACAGAAGGAAGACTTCACTGACCTCTGCAATTGTATGAAGGTGTCAGTGAAGCATCTGTTTTCTGGGAACAGCAGCTGGGGAGACAGAATGAAGAGTGGTTTCAGACACTGAGAATGAGGGTGGTGGGTGGCAGCACATAAGAGGGGATCAGAGAGACAGTGGCATGGCTAGGCCGAGAAGGCCTCAGAACAGAGTATACAGACAAGGGCTCAGGAACTCTAAGAGAGGACTCTGTTGGGAGAGGGACAATTTAATCTTCGTGCTCATTCAGCATTAAGAGTTCTCTTTCTGTCAAAGCTCATCTTCATATAGCACAGAGACTTTGTGTGTCAGGACCCTGTGTTGTGCAATTGAAATGGGATAGGCAGGGCAGTGGCAGAGACAGCAGAGGGAAGCATTTAAGTTGGTTTGTTTCCTTTTATCACTGTGCTGAGAAAATGAGCAATGTCAAAACTGATTTCATGCCTCTAATGTGTTTTAGAAAGAAGACGAATCTGAGGAGAAGGCCCTCAATGAGGAACTCTGATTCTTTCTCAGCCAACAGGATAATTGTGCCCAGAGTCATCTGTTTCTCGTGTATGAAGAGTTCACTGAGCCCTGCAGCTCAGGAATTTCTGGGGTAGTAGGATTAAGGGGCCAAGTCAGTCACGGATTCCCATCTCCATGCTATGGACCTGTATGCTGTCTGTCCTCTCTAGGAATCTCTTCTCCTTTCTCATTTGTTGGCTCCAGCTCTCTTTTCTCAGTACTCCAGGAGCTCTGATATTGCCCTGCACTGTGTCCTTCCATGCCACCTCTGTTGGAGCAAAGGGTGATAGAGCAAAGTGGCAATGTCAGAGATAAAGCTTGTAGTTCTCAGAGATCTGTTTCCCCATTCTCTTTGCTGTTGGTGCCATGCTGGGATCCACTGTCAGCCTCTCCTGACACCAGGAACAGATTGGTTGCTTGATGTCACATGAACTTTTCGGTTTATTTTATTAAATAAAGCAGAAAGTGAATATCCTGAATTTTTGTGTAAATGTGTGATTTCCCACTCACCATGTCTTTCACTTACGGACAAAGCCTGTGTATTGCTGAGTGAGTAAGCTCAAAATTCTCCTTTCCCTGAATTTAACCAGGCTTGAAATGCCTAATCAATCAGATTGGTTGCTGAGAATCATTCCCCATGGAACTGGACCCATCATCAACAGACATTTCCACCAGGATGAGAGTTTTCTGTGAAGTTTTGGGATCAGAACAGCACTGAGTACAGCAGGTCTGAGCTGGTACAGCAAAAATGAATGAGCCTATGATGCCGATTGAGGCTAAGAGGAATGGGATCTGTGGCAGCAGGGCAGTGGACATTGCATTGCAAGACAGGGATATCTCCACAGTGCATTAGAGGGAAAGGGTAATGTCTGTGTATTGACCTCAGACATCCCTTGGATGTCCCAGTGCTGGCATACAGGGGACAGGGACTTTGAAGGCGAGGTGTATGAGCCATGCCTGTTCTGCTGTTCTAGTTGCATGCAGTAGGCTTGCCTCATACTTGGCTCAGCATCCTTTGGCATGAAGTATGGATGCTCCTGTCAAACAATGACGGCATTGTCTCTCCGGGCTTGAGAGACTTGGCTTGGGATAGGGAGCCTAAGAGGCGTAGAGCTGAGAAACCTTAGCCCTTTCTCAGAGATTAGCCCAAGGCTAATCTGGGAAAACTGGGAATAGAAAGAATTTGTTCTTGGGGATGAGGCAAGCACAGCTCCTCACCACAAAGGGAGAAGTCAGGAACTGGAAGGGTTGCGAAGTAACTGCCAGCCGCCATGATGAGGGCCACAGCAGGGAGGCTTTCGGTACAATAGAGGCAGGTGCTAGCCCTGTGTTAGCTCTTGCCTCTTCCATGTGGATCAAGCTGATGTCTTTCATCTCCCTAAGGCTCTCTCTACCATGCAGTTGGACTTACCTCCTTTAGTGCTCTACCGTTGCTTCTCTGCTTACCTAAAGCAAGTCCAATGCTGTAACAGTTGGTATGGGGAATCAAAATTGCTGCACATTTCCAAGGAAAAATAATATGACTAAAACAGTATTCAGAATTGTCCCTTGTGTTGGCAAGGCTGGGGAAACTCTCCCTGCACAGGGAGCTCTCCCCTAAGAGGCAGGGCAGTGGGCAGTATGGGGTCTCAGAAGCTCTATGGTCAATGCAATAATCAGGAATTGTTTCCTAAATGAGGCAGTTCAGAAAATACTGGGAAAAGAGGGAGGAGAGGAGAGAGAGGCAAACCACTTCTGTCTGTTCAGTCCTCCCCTTGTCACAGCTGAGTGCTCCCTAACCACTGGTTTGCATGTGGCCTGTGAGAAGCTGTGGTATTGCTTCTGGACACAGCTAGATAATAGCACTGAAGATGTCAAGGGAGAGGTGAGTTTGAGGCATTTTGTGCTGCATATTTCTTTCTTTAGGCTAGTAAAAGTGGAAGCACCTGCCCTCAGGCCATAAAACTGTTTTACTCAGGTGTCCCCTCTTTTGAGCAGCCATTTCAGTGACCTTCTGCCACTAGCTTGTAGTCCCAGAAGTGGAGATGTCACTGTCATCAGCTGGAGCCTACGAGGCCATAAGGTTTGGTCCGTGGGTTTAGTGTTCATATAACAGTTGCAGTGAGCTATCTCTGCAGAGCTATCTCTTAAGTGTCTTTTTCTCTGAAGCATGAGACTGTGAAGGGTGGGTCACACACCTGCCACTGTTTGGTGCATTGGATTTACACACTAGTACTGGAGCTGCAAGTGAAGACTGCTTCTCAGTGGCACTCCTTGACATGAGGGGCCTTGCCTTGTAGCATCACATGGCTGCACTGCAGCTTCTTCTCCTGCTCAGTGAGCTTAGCCAGGAGATGCTGTTGGTGAGCAGAGCAAAGCATGCCCTCACCATTCGTAGGGCTGGGGATCTGTCTGCATCAGGTGACCTCCTGAATGAGGGTGTGTCTAGTGGCAATGTATATGCCTGAATCTTGCTGGATGCTCTTGTGGCTTTTGCACATTGAAGAAAGGCTGCAGAAGTACAGGAAAGATGCTGAGAGCAGGAGGTTGAGCCCCAAAGAGAGGGGAAGGGTCTAAGGTGTCAGAATGTCTCACTGCTTTTGGCTGGTGGCTTAGCTCCTGGGTGTGGGCAGAGGTTATAGTGCTGGACTGGAAGAGCGTGAAAGAAGCCTTGACTTTGGTGTTGGAGTTCCCTGTGCAATGCATGAGGCTCGCCAGTCCTGCATGTGCCCTATGTGAGGGGCATGGTGGAGGGAGGATCTGTCGTCTCTGACCCTAGGGCTGTGCAAAGCTGTGAGCACAGGGCTCAACCCCTCCAAAGCATTGAGGAGCCACAAGGTCTCATCCCAGACTCTGCCAAACAGTACAGCTTTGAGCATCAGAGATGGCTCACCTCACACTGGCCCAGAGCCCAGGCAGAGCAAACTCACACCTGCATTCCAACATTCCATGTCAGTGATGTGTGATGGTTTTGAACTCCCGGTTTTATACCAGTCCTAGAACATGTAGGACTGCGTCGCCTAGCAAAAGCCCTGCTTGCTTTTCCACAATGGGAAAATTGCTCCTTTTTATGGCTATAGCTTGTTCCTCGCTAGGAAGGGTTTTACTGCTTTCTCTGCAGTAAGGTAAAGTGGGAAGGTCTTCTGTGGAGACATCTGTGGGGGGCCTTGGTGTCGCAGATGTTTCCAATGTCACGCACCTCTGTGGTCCAGACCAAACAGTGTGGGGGGAACTGGCCTGCTGCATGGGTGTCTGAGGTTTGTGTCTTGGCCCTGTGTGGACACAACAGCTGCAGGAATTGGGCACAGCGACGTGACTCTTCCTCAGTGCTGGAGGGAAACAAAACAGGACATGAACGTGGCTCTGGTTCTGCAAACAAGCCTGGGAGCAAAAGCAATGCCCCCGGTGACTGTGTTTGCTGTGTACACAGCTAATTATAGGGACAGCTTTTCAGGAGCTTCATTATGTACACTGGGGAGTTTAATTCCCTCTGCACCTTCCAGAGCTCTGCACCTAACCAACAACCTTGGGACCCAAAAGACAGCCCACAGGAAAAGCCTTCTCCTCCTGCAGCTGCTCTGCAGTATGCTCTGGGACTTGTGCAGCACGGATAGCCCTGGAGCACTGTGCTCAGGATGCCCTGGGCACAGACGGTGGAGGAGCCATGGGGTCTGCCTTAATCCCTGTGCTCAAAGGCTTCTGCAAGGCAGCTTTGGTGGGCTTAGCCGCTGCGATGGGGCATCCAAGGTGGCAAGTGGAGGCAGAATCTTGTGGAGTGGCAATCTCTTGTTTGTTGTCTTATTCTGGGGTTTTGTCCCCTGTTGTGTTATCTCTGACTTGAATTTGTGACGTACTTTACCCAGATGTTTTGAGCTGGCTGGAGCAGGCTAGTTTTGTTTTCGAGGGGAGGAAGTGCTGGATGCGAACTGACAGAGGGCAGGATGAGAGGGTTCCCTTTCCCCTCAGTATTGTGGAGATATCGTGGTGTGAGAGCCCCTGCTCTGCAGCAGTGCCTGAACTCACGGGACATTCAAAATAGCTAAGCCAGCAGCTGAGCCTGCCTGACAGCAAAGCGAGGCTGTGGAGGTGTGCGAGAGCTGCCGTCTTCACCCCAGGGAACAGGGAGCTACGTTGCACTGTGGAAGATGCAACTTTAACTTCATCCTTGGTGAGAAAGGATTCGAGTGCCTCCAGAAGCAGAATATTACAAAGACCTGGATGTTCAGTAAGGGGACTAATATTTTTTGTGTTTTTCTCTCCTGAACTGCTGCATGTGGCATAAAGTAAGTAAATGTTCCTTAGAGGTGAGCGCTGGGTCCCAGGGGTGCTCCCCACATACCCTTCCCAGGCAGAAACCAGTTGTCAGGTCCTAGTGGCACCATTCAGCTCTCTTGGGCACTTCCCTCTGGTACTTGCAAGTGCCCTGGGGATGCAGAGGTTTATGTTACAGCCCTTTCCTCGTCATTTCCTACTGGTTGGTGGGGTGTTTCCTCATGCAGTGTTTAGCTTTCATCAGCACTTCTTCTGCGTACACATACCCTTCAGGAGTCTGACTCTGGCTTAAGGATGCCACCAGGCAGCAAGAGACCTGAAGGGTGAGTTGGTGCTGAGAGTTGCTGCCCTTCTGTCCTGAGGTCCACAGTCTTGGCTCAGCTCCCCTTTGCTTTTATTCCCCTCTTGTCCAGCAGCTGATATAGTGCCATGTTTGCGTAAAATGTACTGAATATCAGCTTGGGCAAGGCTGCTTGGGGAAGGGGGAGTTCAACATGATACATGTCGTGTATCAACTGTTGTGGTTGCCATCTCATCTCACTTCTGTCTGTGAGCACAGAATTTGTTTCCTCCCTTTTGCGTAGTGTAGGCCAAAACCAAAGTCTGAATGCAAGGGTGGAATAGATGCAAGGGAATTAGACCTCTGAACTAGCCCCCATCTCCTGCAGGTTGAACCAAGACTTTCAATACAACATCTCTGCACCTCAGCTTTGTCACTCCCATCCCCCCGCACATGGAGTGCTGGGTTTGGCCAAGCCACAGGGAGTCTGGCCGGCAGAAGGACCAGAATGACATTTGCACCTACCCTGAAGATGAGGAACAGGTCCTGGGCTCTGCATGTGAGTCTGTCTGGTCAGGACTGCTCCCGCTCTCAGTGGTGCCTGGGAGATGTTGAGAAACCTCTGACTGTCAGCATGAAGGGAAGAGACACCTGCCAGGGCTCGCAGCCCAGATTCCTTGTGTGTGCAGAGGAGCAGGACAGCCACCAGTGCAGCGAAGCTGCCTGGCTTGCTCCCCGGGCAGGACCGAACCTCCTGCCTTTCTTCTAGGGGCTGTGCCAGGCACCAGGGCCCTGCCAACTTTGAACAAAATTTTTAAAAATCTCTCTGCTATATACCAGAATAGCTCTCACAGGATGAACTTCATGGTGGTCAAGTCAAATCCCATCTCACGCACAGAAGTCCAGCACTGAGCTGGGCCTGAGTTCACAGGACAGGGAGGAGATAATGAAGATTTAGTGCAAGATGTGCTAGTAACCTTTGTTCTCCTTATAATAAAAGGAGGAAGGGCATGACTGTCTGGCACCACTGTTTGTCTGGAAGGAAGCTGAATCAATAAATCCAGGCAGCAATAGCAGAAGAAAACCCTCCCTTGCAGGTGGACAGACTGCAGGGCTTAGTCACTCTGCACCTCCGCACAGGATGGCTTCCCCTCAATACCAGTAACAGTAGCCACAGGCTGGCAAACAAATGGGGGCAGTTGACATAGGAGGGGGAAATATTGTCTGAAGTATGCAACTGGGGAAGTGGTTTGCAGGAGCGTGAAAGAGGAGGGCAGGGAAGAGCCAGATGTTGGTCTGGGAGAAGGAAAGAACTTGACCGGGGCGTGATGTGGCCAGGGAGAGGCAAGCGTCAGTGAGGGAAGTTGCTGGGTGGGTACCGCAGGGAACTGATAATGATGGCAAGGAGAACGTAGCAGTGTTTTTTCCTGGGGCTGTGAATCAAGTACCTCTTTAACCTATTTTGGCACAGTCACTAAGGAAACTTCAGAGGAATATTCTCAGTGGAAAAACCTGCAAAGCCACAAGATGCACATCGAAGCAGAAAGTACTATTTCTCCCCTTTGAATTTCTCGCTGCTCTGCTAATGTACTTACAAATTCAGGCAGGCAGGCTAGTCCCATAAGCTGCAAAGCAGCACATTTCTCCAGGTTAGAGGAAAGGCCCATAAATAACTGCATCCCTGCCTGCACCAGGCCTCCACGTACGGCAGCCGTGCAGTTGCCTTCTGTATCCTGGCTGCAACCAGCACTGCATCCTCCTCCCCACGCACTCACCAGGTCTCAAGCCTTTGAATCCTCTGTGTATCACAGCAGCCCCTGGAGCCCCCCACATCCTGGCCATGTACAGGGTGAAAAGCCAGACTGATCCACTTTCCAGCCTAAGCTCATGGGCTGGGTGTGTACACTCCAGGTTTCTCCCTATCACTGTGTTATGAGTATTATATACCCTTCATGTCTCCCACCTCCCTCTCTTCCTAAGACAGAGTCCACATTTCATGATCTCGTTAGGGTCTTTGTGCAAATCTATGCCACCCATGTCATGTGGTTTGTATAATGCCTACACCACTAGCATTATTTCTTGCCTTTCATCTAGCAGCGGGGGTGTTGGTAGTGTTGCTGTCTGTAACTTTCTCAGACAGGACTGAGATAGCATATCACATCTTCCATAGGTACCGGAAGACATGTTTAGCACTGGTGCAGTCCGCTTCTGGTTCCTTGATCTGTGGGCAACTATAAAGAAATGCCAAGTCCCTGGGTCTGTTAATCAGCTATCAGGGGAGTAGGATAGGATCTTGCAGTTTTCCTGGTTTCTGTTTTGTTGCTGTTAATCACTGGAATCGATGTAATAATCGCCCCAAGAAAAACTCTTCATCTGTTTTCTTATCCACTGAATAATACAGGGCTGTATGCCCAAAAGATTGTGTTTTAAAATAAAGACTTGACACTTTCAGTATAAATCTGTTGTGCTCTGAGTGTTCTTTGGCATTTTGGAATGCAGTGTGGGTGTTGACCCTAGGCTATTTCATGACTTCCCATTGTAGTCAAGACTTTATTTTCCTTGGCTAATTATTTGTCTTCTTTGGATGAGAAACAGAAGAGACAGACAGTAACTTACCCCAGGTTGTTGAGGAAACATGTGGGCAGAGATGGAGAGGGAACCCAGATCTCTTGTATCCAGATCTCCTGAGCCTTAGCCACTTGGCCACACTTTCTCTTCACCCTCCATCTCCATGTGACTCCCAATGGCTATTTTTTATGTTGAAATGGCAGATTTTTGGCATGAGTCAAAGGCTGCCTTGTTCTGTTGCTCTGGTTTGGCACAGCTGAAGCTGAACAGTTCTGGATTATTGCTTTCTCTTTCCATCTCTCCCTCCTTGCCAACGAGAGCTTTCCTCCGGGAGCGAATGCTTTATCCTTTTGGAGGCCAATAGGGAACGTGCTCCCTTGCTTCTGCCTTTCCCAAAGCAGTTGTGGTGCACTCTCGGATCCCTGGGCATCCTGGATTTCAGACCCCATCTTGCAGCAATGTTTTCAGGCTCTCTCCCATGTTGAGATTCTGGCAGTAAATAAAATATTTTATTAAGAAGATATTAAGAGGATGCCTTTACATATTAAATATTTTGATATTATTTTAAATGGTTAATAATTATTTAAGGTTTTTTTTATTAAGAAGATATTTTTACATGTTAAAAAAGATCCATGGCAGGTTAGAGTAAAATGTGAATGACTCCCTGCTTCGTACATTTTAGTTTTGGCAAGGCAGTGGAAAGCAAGGCATTGTTGAAGTGAGAGGTAAATAACTATGGCTATTTCTGATGCTACAACTGAGATAGCGATGCTTGTATCAACCATCTCTAAGTGGTTGTCAGTCTTCTTTTCACATACTTGTTCCGTCATCTAGGAGTCTGGATGCTGAAGCAGTTAATGTGTCTTTCAGCTGCTTTCATCTTGCAGTTACCTAGCATGGGAACATCATGTCTTTGGTGCCTCTCCTGTGACCTGATAACTCACTGCCACAGCACAGAGATGCAAAGCATTCTGGAAAGATGCAATTCTCCCTCCAGAAGCAGGCAGGACTAGGGTGACTTCAGAATCATCCCATCGGGGTTGTCCTCAGCATCCCAAACCCGAGTCTCTTCTTTCCGCCTTGCTGTCTGTTCAGCAGTGTGGAGACTTTTAAGGGTACAAGACACTCCAAATGGTCCCTCTCAGACTCCAGGATAGGGCTGACTCTAACTGCACCCTCCTCCTCCCCGCTGGCTCCCTGTCTCTGTGTGAGTGACAGGCCCCCTGACCCTTGCTATGATTTTATTTCTCTTTTTGTCCACCCCATGCTCTGGAGGCAGCTCTGTCCCAAGCATAACCCTGCTGCTCCCAAGGGGAGGTGCCTGCCACATTGGACGTGCTCCAGGCACTCCCTTTTAAAAAGAACAAACATCCCCCACAAAAGGAGAACAAAGAGAACGCACCAGGCACCCAACATCAGAGTGGGGATGAAGCAAGACTTTAGTAACAGAAGGGAATACATTAGCTGCCTTGCCCCAGGGACCCTGTGCACCCAAAGGTTTCTGTTTGGTCTCTGAGTCCTGCAACTGGTATTTCCGTGGAGTCCTTCTTGACAGGTCTGGCTCTGTGATGTAGGACAATAAAGCCCCTCTTCTTTTAATAATAAAGATAACCATGTCCAGGACATTTACAATTTGAGAAACTGCTTTACCAGCATTTCACATGCTAGGGTGGGATTATTTCTGTGGCTGTTCCTATGGAAAAAAGCTGGTTTGTGTGTCTGCTTGTCCTGTCCACCCTTCCAAATGCTCAGACACACCTGAGAGCAGGGCAGCGGTCTCTAAGTCATTATGGTGCTACTGGTTTTGTAAGACTAGGTGTTGGGCAGAGGAGCAAAGGCCCAAAAGCTGCACTGTTAGCTTTGTTATGCCAGGGTACTGTGGACCTGCTCGTAACATGCCCTGACATCCTTTCTGGGACTCTCAACTCCCCCAAGATGAGCTGATTGGGAGCTGCTTCTTGCTCCTTGCCGATATCCTTGAATAGCACTGATGTTCTCTGACTTACCTCCAGGCCCCCTTCTCAAAAATCCAGGCAGGAGTGTTTACTTTGATTTGGGCTGGGGTTAGCTGAATGTCTGTCCTTGTGCTGCGAATCTATCGAGCCTGCAAATCCAAAGCCCCTGAATTGGTTGGCTTCTATTTCTAGCCGTGACGATCAGCCAAAGGCTTGGCACTGGTTTGTTTATGTTTAATATATTAAATCTGTCTCTGCAAATTTCTCTGTGACAGACAGATGTGCCACGGATAGGCGGCGTGTGTGTGGGAGGGGGCTCTGTTTCAGGACTAACACCCTCCTCCTCTGCTTCTCCCCTAGCCCCACCACCCACTTTGTGAATTGCCAGGGAGCCCTGTTCCCCAGGTCACTGACAAAAGCAGCAAAGACTCCCACTAACAGCAAGGAGGAGGGGGCTGGGAGGAATGCCAGGGTTATCTGCCCCAAAACCTTCCCAGATGGAGAGTGGAGATGCCAGGGTCCTGAGATGGGCCCCACGGCATCAAGACCTCCATTTGCTTCCTCGTTGGTTACGCAGCTGCTGTTGACAGCTGCTTTGCTGTGTCATTTGAGCTTGGTTGTGCACGGTCCCCCTGCGCCTCTCCCCAGCAGCCAGGGCCCCTCTCCGTGATGCTCCCCTGGCCGTGGCACCCTCCTGCAGGCTCTTCCCCAGGGCCAAACGGGGCCTGGAGCAGGTGGAGGGTGGCAATGCCATGTCTGTGGTGGAGGGGACAGACAGCCTGGAGAAGGGGATGGGGCTGGTGCCATGGTGTGTCCCACTGGCCAAGAGGGGCAAGGATGGAGAGGAGAGGAAGCAGAGCGGGATGGGGGCAGCTGAGGCTGGCTGTGGACCATGTTTTACAGCAGCTGTTGTTCAGCCTGATGGCTGGAGCATGGTGGGCAGGTGCAGAGTGACGAGCCTGACCCTTCTGCCACCCAGGGCTGTTGTTCCCATGTTACACTATGGCTCCCTGCAGCATTCGGAGCCCAGTCCTGGACCCAGCACCAGTCATAGGCTCAACTTCACCATGATCATCAGCAACCCTAAAGACAGAAGAAGGCCGGAGGTACACCCTCGGTGTCCCTCTGCCTTTTGATTCAGTTTCTGGACAGCAAGGCAGATCAGGGAAAAGAAGTGCATTCTCAGGAGGACACGCAGACATGCAGCCACTGCGGGAGAAGCTGGGGTGCTCAAGTGAGTGGTGAGGGAGAATGCAGGGGACCAGCGACATGACAGGCAGGGCAGGCTCCCTCACACCCTACAGCTGAAGGCAGGTCATGGGCCCATCTGTTCTGCAGGCTGGGGTGGGCGAGCTGGTCCCTGTGGCTGGCGTTAGCATCCTTGCATTGCCCAGAGCTGCTGATCTGGACATTTACCTTGTTTTGTATTTGCTGTAAACACAAGGTCACTGCTGGGTCTGTCCTGCTTCCTTCCACCCTAGGAATGCAGCTGACCTTAACCTGTGGAATGGCTCTGGTGCTGTGTGCAGCCCTCAGTGTCCTGCTCACAGCTTTTTTCCCTCTGATACCTTGCAGACCTTGATATGGGGATTTAGATCTAGTCGGTTAACTTGAATCCATGTCTTCTGCTACCTGTTCGGGCACACAAGTATATTCAATTACTTCATTCCTATTTACCAAGTTAATTTCCCTACAAAATCAAAGCCTGATGAAATCAAGTGGAGTTCAAACTCATATGTGTGAATTAGCTTACAGTGGTCATCCCAAAGTGGTGGCTGTCAAGAAAGTCCCTGTGCTCATTTCCCTTGTCTTCTGAGCCACTTTTCTTGACTGCAACTGCTGGACATCCGCTCAGGTGGTCGAGTTTTACAGCACCATGGGAGCAGCTGCAGGATAGCGGTGCAGAAGAAACCCTTCCTGGTGCCCAGCAGCTTTTCAGGGAGCTCACATGACTCAGGAGGTTGCAGAAATCAGCCATCAGGCGGGCAGGGATGGGCAGGAGACAGCCTCAGCAGCAATCCATCAGGAGCCATTTTCTCAGGAGCAGCTTAAGATCAGTTTTGTGCCTCAGTGCTAAGCGTTACATGCAGGAGACAGAAACCTGACCAACGCAATCCCAAGTGCTTGCTTTCAGACAGGAGAGAAGGAGCTAAAGCCAAGCTCTCAGCTGTCACTCCAGCCTTGCAGATCTCTCTCTTCAGTGGCTGTACAGAGCTCCTTGTAACACTCCCACTGCTGTTTTACTGATGGTCCCCCTCTCTGGAAATGGAAACCCACAGTGATAAATTATTTTCTTATGTTCTTACTGTCTCAAGATTTCCCCAGCTAAGGTATAATGACAGCAGATTTCTGTTTAGCATCCCAGCGTTTGCAATAGTTGCTGGGGGTCAACAACAGATTAACATTAGGGTGATAGCGCAGAGGGGCCCAGAGAGATCAGATAATGCAGAAGGTCTCCAGGGGCTGAAAAAGAGGGTGAACTTTATGTCTGAGCCTGTGTGTCATCTGTCATCAGCAAGCCCCAGGCTTGGGGAAGCCAGGCAGTAATAAGCGGGTCCTTGGCTGAGGAAGGTGCTCCTGCCAGACAGGCCTCTTCTCCTACGGAGGAGTGAGGACAGGCACGTAACCACATGTCTCTCCCTTCTGGGGCTTGTACAGCACTTGGCACAGGCAGGACCTTACTGCTAATGAGGTCCCTGGGGGACTGTAACAAAATGACTGTCCTGACTGCAATCCTTACTGGAGTTAGCTGCTCATTTCAGGCGTACACTCAGGTCTCAAAACAGACAAGGGTCTTTTTAGGAGCTAGTCAGTGTGGTTTGTTTATTGGTTAGTATTGGTATTTTATTTATTGAGTCCTCCAGCAGGCTCACTAGTGAAACGACCATCAAGAAGGACAGGTGCCTACCTCAAAGAGCTGGAGTGACAGGCAGATGGGTTGCCAAGTAACATGGAGGAATGCTTGTTCTACAGGTGTGTGCAGATGTTTGGTAAATAATGTATGCACAGCAGAGATTCTCATACAGTGTCTGCTTTAGGAAAATGTATGTTGTTAAACAATGTCTTCATTAATCTTAGGCTTAGCAAGCCAGCAGGGTTGTAAATGCTTGTGTACCCAACATGTGACTACTGCAGTGTATTTTGCTGATAAATGTACAGCAACATTTTCCAGTGCAGGCACGGCTGTAGGTGGGAGACAGAGAGAAGATAAATACCAAATAATACAGCCCAATTGGTGCCAGGAAGTATTGTAAACAGATCTTATTACCAGAACAGAGGGGAAAAAACATCAGTTAAAGTCCAGGAAGGACAAAAGTGTCTTTGTTGGTAAAAGTCTTTAAAGAAAGGTCCAGGTATGGAAAAAGCTCTATGCAACTTCTAGGACAGATATCTGCTACAAGTCATATATGTGATTTTTGACACCTATGTTCAGTTTTAAAATGCTATCCTTTATCATGTATGGAGATGAAAAAAGGGCAGATAGTTTCAGCACAGCAGATCCCAACCAATGTTGACCAAGCAAAGTGAGGGAGGATATTGAACCCAAGAATGTCACCTCATGCCTGAAGCACTGGTGCCATGCTCTTTTTCTTTTGCACCCATCCCAGGTTTCCTCCCAGTGTCTGGCTAAAAGGACCACAAGCTCAAGTGGAACGAGCTCTGAAAGAAACTTCTTACCACACAGAACACTGCCAAAACTGCAGAATGATGTGAGGTGGTTTTGGGTTAAGACTTTTCCATACTGGGCACATCATAAAAAGTCTTCGTGTTACCTTCTGATACTTCATTTTGTAGTAAATACTATTGCAATATTGGAGTGACAGAGGTCAACGTGTGACAGTATAGAAAGGGAAGGTTATTTTCTTTTAAGCCATGCTGGTTTCACTCACTCAGACTAACACTCTCATAGCCACATATTCACAAGCACCAAGATGCATTTCTTCATATTATTTGTTTTTCTTGCAATTACATAGAAGATTCAGGCACAGGATCTGGAGTCCTCATCAAGCCTTCTGTGTTTCTCTTAGTTTGACTACCGTATGCTCATTTCAGACGCATCTTTTGCATCCCTCAGGAGCAGGCAGTGACTGTGATCTTTTCTCTTTCCATCTTTTCCCACCTCTGAGTATTGTTAGTTCTCATCATCTTTTGTCTCCTCATCTAGGTATCTTATGGTTCAATCTTGTTACAGAATCACACAGAATCACAGAATGTTAGGGTTTGGAAGGGACCTCTGTGGGTCATCTAGTCCAACCCCCCTGACAAATCAGGGTCACCTACAGCAGGCTGCACGGGACCTTGTCCAGGCGGGTCTTGAATATCTCCAGAGAGGGAGACTCCAGGGAGGTTGTAGAGTCTCCCTCTCTAGTCGTTTGAATTTTTCTTTTTATTAAGTCTTAGGTGTATTCTGTCCCTTATTTAGGACATATCTTGTTTTAAATGGTGCTTTATTTTCCCCAATCTGGATGTCTGGAGGATCTGTGTGTCAATATGCTGGATCTTAACGATCTGGTAATCTAGGTGCCATCAATATGTGCTGTTCTTGTAGTCCTTCTTGTGCCTTTCTTCCCAGTACTTTCACACCCAGACCTCCCCTTTGTTCCCCACTTATACTATTCTTGTTGTTTCTTTTAGAATTTAAAGGAAATTATGACTGTTAATAAAAAAGACATCCCTGGTAAAGTGGTGACTTCAGGAGTCCAGTGCCATTTTAGGAAGAAGAAAAAACTATTGAAAAGCAATAAAAATTCATCTGATTTATCTTTCCTTCTCCTTTTAAAATTCTTTCCTTCTCTATGAGAACACAAAATTTCTTGATAAAAATAATCAGTTGTCAAATTTAATACAAATAAACAGTAAATATGTACCCCAAAAGCATATAATGAGTGTGTGAAATTCATTACTAAGTCATCAAGTCAAATGACTTGGCTAGCATGTGAAGTTAGGAACATTAATATAATTTGTAGTTATGCACAGGAAGATAAGAGTAATCACATTTCATGCTTCAAGGAATAAGAATGTCTTTCTTCTCACCACAAACAACATTTCACAGTTAGCTGGGTATCGTGCATTTTCCCCTTCCCCTAGCCTTCCTTTGAACTCTATCAGATACTGACAACAGGGGCCACAATCAGGGGCTTGGTGTGCCACAGAAAAAGTTATTTACTTACTAAAGACAAAATTTATGATGCTATAGATACTGAACCCGAGATAGAACAAAGAAACAGGGATGCTTGTAAATATTTCAGTAGCCTCCTGCATTCAAGCCATACAGACCTGAAATGTTTCAGTCCAATCTTGGCTTCACAAGGACTGGCAGATTTTGGATTTAAGATGCTATCCAATAAAAACAGGCATTATTTTTATTATTTATTTACCAGATGTATGAGAAGAGTGAAACCACAGCTGCTTTCTTATCACTCTGCATGTCTGGACAGGAAATAAGGAGGGTAAATCTTATCTGATCCCAAAGAATGAATCAGGTCAGGACATTTTTGTGCTCATGTGGTGAAGCGAGAGGAATAGGGGTTGAAAAGGTAAAAAGATTTCTGCTCTGTTTTCCCATAAAAGTGCAACCCAGAAGCACGGTCTGTTTTTGTAGCCAGAGTTCAAAATGTTTGCCTGCTCAGTTTTTCATAGGATACTTGAAGTACAAGCAATTCTAGTTACTTATATGGATTATTTAATCCCCACACAGGAGCCTCTGCCAATTTTTTCAACATCCGAACAATATTAGCATTATCCTCTCTCTTTCTTCCTTCCCAGACAGCAAGAGAAATAGGCTGATCAGTGTATGTGGACATGTGCGGGTGGTTGGAGGTGAAGCCAAAGGAAGCGACAGAGTTAGATCTTATCCCTGAATGCTTTGGTTGCTTTACTCAGTGAATTAAATAACCTTGGTCTGGCTTCTATGAAATTTTAGTCATCTGTGCTCATGAACTTCCCGTTACCAGTAATCTTTTTTCATTGTTTCAGCCAAACACAGCTGTTCTGGGAAGTCGTGGCCAAACAGAGTCAGTGTTTAAGGTAACTCAGTGATATCCCATGGAGAGTGCTGAATATTGGAGTCAAAGGCTTGAGCCAGGCGTGCTTTTTCCAGCAAGCAGAAATGGAGAGCAATGAGTTCCCATTGAACTGTACTGCTGACCCCAAATGCTCCTGTATTTATATCCAGACTGAGATTTTTCCAGGACACTGGGCTTCATTTTGAAGTCTGTTGGATTACAAGGAGTAACTCTGAGGATCACAACTGCATAGACTGTGGCTGTGAGGCTGCGTCTGGCCACTAATCTCTGAATTGCAATAGTTTAAAGATTTTCCACCCATAACAGAATGTAGTGGCTAAAAAGACCACAGTCTACCAACCAACCAACCAACCAGCCACACAAACCCCACAGCTCACCAGTTAGAGAGCCCTCCTTATGGCAGTGGCTAACGTGGAGACAGGTCCACATTATGTAGGACACTGCAGGTAGAAGAACAATTATCCTCTCACCCTTTGGATTAGGTCAGGGAGGCAGGATCTGGACCTTTTCATGGTGTTTAATTTCAGTCCCGCTTCTTGGCACTGGGACACTGTGCAACCAATTGTCCCACAGTCCAGAGTGACACTCCTCAGGATGAACATACAGGTGTGGTCCCCATCCATGGGCAAGAGAAAGGCACTGGAAGTAATCGCATAGCATGGAAAGGGGAGTTTCTGAAATGCACCCTGGCCCAAAACTTTGGAGGAAGCATGAAAGAAAATAACTGTGAGCTGGTATGGGAATCTTGCTCCTCTAGAGGAGACTGACACTATTTGTAAGCTTCAGACAGTGGTTTCTGCAATAGTCCCAAGACTATACTTAGATTCACTTTGTTAGAAGTTTCAGTAAGAACCAATACATATTTTCACACTACAAACTTCTATTTTTGCAGAAAGCTGTAATGCTGGGGGCAAAATTCTTCTCAGTGGAACGGTGGAAACGGATTTCAAAGATATCTGTTTAATATTTTGGGGGACTCCCTTCCCCCCCATTTGTTTTTAAATTACTCTTTTATCCCCACCTCATCACTGAAATGGAAAATAATAATTTCAGCTATTTTGAAAAAAAAAATAGTTTGGTTGCTGGTGAACTAGATTTCTCCTGTTTATGTGCTCCTCCTTTCTTGTAATCTTTGGAACTTTTAAAATCTAGTTTTGAAATGTTTAAATCTGTCTTTTTTCCCAGATTCAACTAGCTTTTGAACTAGTTTTAGGGTTAATTTTGGGTAGCTGAGTGAGTTTGCTGCCAGAGCGAACATGTGTTCAGATATGTATATGAAGTTCTTTAAATGTCTGAAATGTCTTCTATTTATTTTTATTTCGTAGTCTTTTGACTAACTCCTGTGTTTAAAAAACATCGCCCTTTCTAAAGCTTAGTGTCAGTATGCTAGTTTTCAGCACGATTTATTTCGTGAGGTTGTTGACTTTAATTATATTGTGGATACTCGGACACTGTTACTTAGTGGCTCAATTATACTTGCATCTTGGATCAGTTCCTAGGTATTACTTAGGACTAAATGAAAAAGTAAAAATAAAGTCTTGTTTTCTCATGTGCTGTAGAACTAGTTGTTCCAAAAAGCACTTGTTTATCATGTTGAGAAATCGCTTCCTAAGCCATAGAACATGTGGTGGTTGACTAGCGTTTACATCCTGAAACATAGCAGCGAGCTTGGAAAGGGCTGTCCAGATCCATGAGTCCAGTTACTTGATACTCTGGGCATCCCAGGTTTGGAAGCTGTGCTCTGTCACAGAGCTGATAGGGTTTATTCCCTTGCTGCAGTGCTCAGTGACTCTGCTGATGCTTTCCTGGCATGAGCAGGGCATTCAGTGAGGGCCTGGATATGGATATGAACTGAATCAATGGATATGGATTATAGACTTAAAGACACAGAGGCTGGAAGTGGGACTTCTCTTAATCATGAGAGCTGTGGGCTCTGAAACAGCCTCTGGAGGAGTACTGGAAACAAAACCTGATCAATAGTCTATTGTCCTGCTGGCAAAGCCTTATGGACAATACAGGGAAGGAGAGGCTTGGTAACTGCCACAGGCTATGGTGAAAAGGTCTGTCATTTTGAGGGTGACTGCAAATCACCTCGCCTTGTTATTCCTCATCTACACCACTTCCCACAGGTATTCTTCCATGAACCTGGTGACCAGGGCCATACAGAGGACTCCTGCTGAGGTCTCAATGGTATCTTACGCAGTAGTGTTAACAGGTGCCCATCTCTGCTGGTACATTCTCAATAGACATCTCAGAATAGGTATTCTGTGATCAACTTTATGATTGTTGGTTCAGAGTTGTTCCTTTTGTTCCCTGTTTTCTTGCAGTCTGTGAGCTCTTAGCTTACAGCAGGATTCTTACTGCTAATCCCCATGGAAGACCTTGCCTTTGCGCTATTGTGTATTACCCTGTTCCTGTTACTTCAGCTTTCAAGGTCATTGTTTTCCTCCTGTATGAGCTCTCAGACCTCCTTTCTACTGATGTTGCTTTCTTGCTTTGTCTTATCAACAGACTTCCTCAACAAGTATACCCTTTTTAAACCAGTCATTAATGGAATAATTCAGCAAAAATAGTCCCAAGAGAAATTAAATTAGTAATTTCTCAACAGTTCTCCATTCCACCGCTCAAGCTTCTGCCCCATTTGCCTGGTTCCTTTCCATCTCACATTTTTATCTTTAATCCCCTTTTTCTCCAGTTTAACTAAAAACTTGTCAGATGGCACTGGGGCCAAAGATTTTCCAGTATCTGCGTAGATGAGGATGACCAGATCTTCTGACTCCTGATTTCTTTCAGGGTTCAGCATGTCACATAGCTGAATATTCAGGTGTCCCCGAAGGGTGATAGAAGAGGGCAAGAAATGTCCTCCTCTTTGCACTGCTTTTCAAAGGTGGCTCGTGACTATGTGCCCTATATCTTGAGGACAGCTCAGGGTTGCTGTTCTCAGGTCCTGAGGTCCAAGAGGTGCTTGTACAAGGACAAATGTAACATGGTATCTTGTTGCCACAGGTAGGTCTGAACTTTCCCCAAATTCACTGAGTGCTGCAGGAGCTAAAGATCCCACCCTTGTACAGGAGCCCCTCACTTTTTCTTGGGAACAAAGCAAAAATACATAGGTCAAAAATGCACGTGTTAGCTGTAAGGTGACAAAGTGTCCTATAAAAGTGCAGCAAATCCCACCTCTGTCCTAATCATTTGGTGGTTATTTAATTCAACGGTTACGCTATCATTTTCATTTTGCAACCAAGGCTGTAAGTCAGGCCACACTTGATCTTTTCCTGGACCAGACAAGCCACATTCACCAGCTGTTTGGTTAGTGAATAGATGTGATGGGTTTTCTTAACCTCCTGAGCCACTGTTTCTGGCAGCTGGTCATCCTCTCCATCTCACCTCTGCTTAGCTCAGTCCCTCATGCTTTGCCTACCCTACTGAAGGACTGGACCTGCCAGCACCCATTCAGAGCATGCACCAGACATGGATCTCTGCTGAGTGAGAGAGCCCTGCTGCAGGTTGCTACTTGCATGGTTTCAGCCTCCCAGCGTGGTGCATGTGTGCTTTTGGCTCAGGTGCAGGCAGGGCCAGAAGCCCAACAGCCCAGTCCAGCAAGCACATGTCCTGGGTTGTCTGACATGTTGTCCAGCACAGTTGTGGGTCTGGTGTGGGCAGAGAGGGTGCATGTCAAGGGCTTGGGTTTGTGTGAGCCAGCTCTTTGCCTCAGAGAGTCTGTCACTTTTTGGAAGTTTCAGAGCTGCCTTCAAAAGCAGACACCGTTGTTACGTAAGTTTTCAGTCTGACATTAGCCTGCCATTGGGAGGGGGGATCAGACAGTTGCAAAAGGAGCATGAAAGAAGATGGGAGAAGGCTCCGGGCCCCCTGCTCCCTGTGGAAGAAAAGGTGCCCTGGCCAGAAGCATGACTCTAGTGAGAGCACAGCCAGGGAAGGAGGGAGTGGAAGGGGGGGCATGTCAGAGGGACACTGGAGCTTGTCCTCAGACCTCTGCTCACTCACTGCTCCTGGGCACAGAAAGGCAGCCTGGATGTGACTGTGCCCCCATGAGCCCCTGGTGTCTGCTCTGGCTCTCTCCTCTCCCTCTTGGCTCCATTCCTTCAGGATGTTGGTTTCCTGGCTGTGGGCAGAAGGTGTTTTTGACAGAGAAGGTGGTAGCCTGGGGGTGGATCGAGAGTGGGAGACAGAAGAGGGAGGAGTCACTGATCAATGCTAATAAATAAAAGGCCCCTCTTCTTCAGTCCAGGGTGCAGGACGCCGGGAGAGCTGCCCCCTCAGACAAGAGCTGCAGGCTGGCGGGGAAGCGACGGCTCAGTGAGTATGCAGGGGCCGCCTTGCTTTTCCTGGACGGCTGCTCATTATTAATGCTTTTCTGGTGCTTCACAGCTGCAAAATGTTAGGAGTGGTTGCTGTGATGTGCATAACATTGTGATTCTCCACTCCAGCAGGAGACAGGTCAGAGGGCTGCTTTTCTGATCTTCCCCTTTATTTGGGGGACTGCAGAGATTTCCTTGGCATTTTCAAGGAATTAATCTTAGTTCCTCTTTCTGTATTTCTAACCAGTGGATGCTGCTAGAAAGCAGGGGGATTGGGCTCACTGTGCTGTGTGGTGTGTTATCTCTGGGGCAGCACACTGGTGCTGGGGAGGCGAGATGTGTGCTGGAGAAGTATGGAGTGCAGGAGGAGCAGAAAGGAGACATACTTTTGCAAGAGAAAGTGTTCCCTGAAGGACACTTTTTGGTATAGGGCTGTGCAGCTGGCATGCTCATTCATCTCTTGGAAAACGTATTGCCTCTGTGGTGATAAATGAAATATTTGGGTTAAAGTGGTGTTTGTGGCTCTTCTCCTGTGGTTGATGGCAGGGGATGCTCCAGGTTTTCTGGGATCAGAGTCCGCTGAATTGGGAGCAGAGCCTTCCAGGGAGCAGAGTGCTCTGCCCTGAGTGAAGACAGATAAATAAAGAGGGTTTGGCTGGGAAGCGTGTTGGAGTTTCCCACTGTGCAGCCTTACCTTCATTCCAATGTACTCCCAGCACCTTCCTTTCTGTGCCCCACTGCTTTCCTCCTGGGCTCTCTCCTCCAGCCTCTCCCTCAAGCCTCCCTTTCTTGGCAGTTCACATGAGCTCCTAGAGTGTACAAGACATTCAGGAAACCTGTAAAATCCACATTCAACACTAACTCCAAAACCGTGGGCTCTAAGGAATGCAAACAATCCCAGAGCAGAGAATTCCCTTAAAGAGTCTGGAGTGGCAGGGTGCGGAGGGACAGAAGAAAAGTCTCAGTTCTCCTCTGACCTTGTGTCTATAGCAGACTCCTGGCTTTTGCCCCAGCACAACCTAGTTCTCCTCCTCTTCTCAGGCTGAGCACTGGATGGGCAGGACGTGGACGGTATGGAGGGCATCAATGGTGCAGGACTGAGCTGCTGTCCACATGGGGTGGGCTAATGGGGAAGAAAGACAATTCTTTCTCTTTAGTCTGAAGTTGAAGGCCCTGTTCAGTTTCTCTCCCAGACTTCAGGCAAGAGCCATGAGTTTGGCATTGAAAGGGTAAGTTGTAAAGCTCAGAGTAATCTTATTCCACTGAAGTTTCATTTCCCACTGAGGAAGTGTTATGCTCTGCCTAGCTGTCCCTGTAGTTCCTGGCTGTGTCACCTGCAGTGTGGTTCCGCAGACTGGCCTCTGCAGGTGACACCAGTGACAACACCACACTGGCTTGGGGGGAATGGTCTGCACCCAGAGTGCCCTCAGTCCACACCCTGCCTGTGAGAAATCCTGATGCCTGCATGTACACATGGACAAAACAGGTGGTCACCATGGCTTGGATCAGACAGAACCATGGTTACTGTGCCCTAGGCTCATCCCCGGGCAGTGTACATGGTCCCAGCCCCACCACTGCCATGAGGGAGGGCTGGTAGGCACTGGGTACCCACGTTCCCTCCCTGTCTTGCCGCTAGCAAACTACTTCCCTTTGCTTTTCACCCAGCAGGGATGGCCGTCTCTGCAACTCATTTTTTGCTCCCTCCTACTGTAGCTCAGAGCTGGAGGTGAACACCCCATATTTTGTCCATCACTGCTGTCCATGACGCTGGTCCCAGACAATCTCTTTGGCTGTTAGAAGGTGAGGTAAAGCTCCCAGAGACTGCTGGCCTGGGAGATTCATCCCAGCTGAAAAGCCTTGCATTGACATCTGACTTTGGTGCCCTGTGGGGCAAGGACTGCTAGTGCTAGACTAGAGAGGTAGCAGTTCTGAGAGATATGGTTGCTTCTACCTTCACCAAGATGTTGTCCCTCGGGCTGGAAGAGCCGTGTAGGGTCAGGACCACAGTGAGAACATGCAGGGATAGAGTTCTGGGTGCTGCTGTCATCTCAATGCAAAAATCGTGATCCCTCCAGCGGAAGGGATTCTTCTAGGTTGCTGCTTGTCACTCCTGGAGCAGTAAAGAAGGAGAGGAGAAGGGGCAGTGGGGTTACATTCCTCCTCTGATGACTGGCAAGGTGGGACTGCAGCAGGAGCCAGCTGGAGTAAGGGGGGCCGAGTGGAGAGGGAGTTTTTAAAGCCTCATTCTCTACGTCTTCATCGGCAAAGCTGACAGAACTGTTTGGGCTGAGTGTATCCAGACAGAGGATGGCGAGGGCAAAGAGGGCACATGAGAGGAAAAATTAGAACAGCAAACATTTACATTTGGGATCAGCACACACCTCTCCCTCCAGGTCCCCGGCAGCCCCTGAAATTCCTCCCACTTGTGCAGGCCAGCTTTTCTGAGCGTGGAGTGCTAGTGACATGCTTGCCTGTGAATTACAGCCTCCATCCCTGAACTGGGAGAGGAAGGGGGCATGCCCCCTCCTTCCCAAAACTCGATTCAATCTGCTAATAGAGGATGTTTTGTAATGGCTCCATAAAGAGTGTGTATTAGCCAGCCCTCGCCTTCCCTAGGCTCTTTCATGGGCCCCCTCCTGGTTCTGTTTTCATAATAAACATTCCACTGCTAATTTTGCAGGCGGCCAAGGATCTCCAGCTGCCCTCAGTGGGAAGAGAGCGAGACACAGCGATAGAGACAGTGAGAGATTCCTCCCTGCACTGGCACGATGCGCACTCTCATCAACCTTATGCTCCTGGCTGTCTTGGTGATGGCTGCTACTTGCTATGGTAGGTGACCTTTTTTACTGGGTAGAGTGATAACTCCAAACCTGCAGACATCTTTGGGTGTGTTCAGATGTTTTTTATTCAGCTTTGTGTCTTCTTTTCTCTTAAATTGATCTCTTGCCTGCTTTTCTGCCCTTGTGTAAGACCTTCCTAGCCCTGCTCCAGAGCTGCCAGCTTCAGCCATTGTGATTTGTGCTCCAGGACACTTCAGCCCCTTCCTCTCTGTTCCAGCTCACCTTGCAGGATGCTCCTCTTTCTTCCCCTCTATTGTCTAGGCTACAATAAGAATTCTTATTCTTAATTATTCCTTGTTAATGGGGAGATTTTCCTTTCTCCTTTTGTAATATCAGCCCCCTTTTCCTGTCAGGCACACAGTTCCATACTGATGGAATTAAGATGCTGTTTCATGCAAGAATCAAGCACATCTCACTGTGCTAATCCATTCCTTAAGCACACATGCAGGCTTTGAAGGTAAGCAGGGATCATATCCACTGTAGTGTCAGGAACAAGAGAGTGAAGAACAAGCCTTGAAGTCCTGGCTAAAACACCAGGTTGCTCCATTCTAAATTTCTGAACACCCTAAACTCCTCATATAAATGCTAGTTCACACCACTGATCCCTTTCTATTTCTTTTAAATAAGAGCCTTAAAACCTGGATTCTCTGATTTCTGTGTGCATGTTCTATTGATCTGTGGTGTGTGAAAGACTGTGAATCCCATCAATACAGTGTCTTACCACGTTTTACTCTTTCTTTCCCCAGAGTCCCATGAGAGCATGGAATCCCATGAGTATCTCTGTAAGATACCACTTTACTATTTTCTTGAATTTTAAGTGTGCTACAGACATCTCCAAGACCATTTCCTTGTACTTTACTGTGGATATTAAATAGGCAGAACTGCTTAGCCCGGGGAAATTGAATTTACTGGGTGATGGAGTTGCAGGATGAACAGGAAGAGAATTAAGGAAAGACTTCAAATGTTTGAGCACAAGTGCATACCAATTTGTTTTGCAAAGAATATAATGAGAATTGGAAAACAAAGAATCATGAACTTAGATCTCTGCTGCATCCACCTAAAACAGGTTAAGTGACACTAGAAAAGGACATTTCTCATAAAGCTCTGTGAAGAGCACAGAAAGAGGTACTGCAGAAGCCAGTGACATGATTTGTACTTCCCCAAGGGCAGGGAGAGTCTTACTCCCAGCACCTTGGAAGGAGCTGGTGAGATGTGCAGGCAGGGGGGATCCTTGGTCTGGAAGACAGTGTCACAGGAGAAGCATGAAAGGGTGGAGAGTCTCACCATGGAATAAGCAATGACTTGGAGGGGTTAGACAACAGATGGTTTGAAACTAAAGAGAAATTAGACCATCTGGGAGAAGGACTTCACAAAACAGCTGGTCAGAAGCACAAAGGCACGTGTGGGAGCCAATGCCAAAGACGTCCACAGCCTCCTGAACACTGCAATAGGACCGTGATGTTTCTCACAAAGGACAGAAGGGACCTTCAGGCACCTCAGTCCAAAACTGCCACACAGACTGCTCAGTGACTGCCTAACTTTGGAGGCAGATAGGCTTACTCAGTCCCTCCCTATTTTTACGTACAATATCATGGTTCTACTACTTCTACTGAGCATACCCAGATCTCCCACCGTCTGCACAGCTTGGCACCTACCTCTTAGCCATGCTCCACTCACTCAGAGGGGCTGTGGCAGCAAAATCACAGTAGCTGTCCCCTGGGTGGCTTGAGTGACAGCAGAGCTAGAGCAGCATATGCACTTCCATGTAGGCAGCACAAGACAGAGGGAGAGCCTGTGCACGAACGAGTGGGGTGGACAGCAGGGAATATTAAAAGGTCCTGGGTTTCCCTGTGCATGGGAGGGCAGACAAGGAGGCTGCCACAAATGTACAAGCTAGTTTTTATTGAAATCTGGCCTTGAAAATTGTCTATCTACTCTGAACAATTCCTTGTCTTCTCAGATCCCTTTATCAACAGGCGAAGGGCCAATGACTTCATACAAGCTGACCGGAGAGTAGAAGCCGTTTCTCAGGAGAGGTATGTTATAGCCTCAGGACACTGAGGACTGGAGTGGGGAGAGGTCTCTCCTTGCTAGGCACAGGCTGGTACTAGGTGAGGAAGCCACGGTGACTTCTGAGAAGCCTCAGTCCCTATCTCAGTGCGAGGTGCCCATGAAGTCCCCAGCCATGGGAGAAGCCAGAATTCAGACAGCAGAGAGAGAGTCCTTGTGTTTGAGGACAAGTCGTGCTAGGAGGGCTCTGCTTCATTTGCCTGAAGGAAACATCAACAGAAGGACAGGGAATCAGTGTGGGGTGGGCAGAAAGGAAGCTCAGCTTGAGATCTTGTTCTAGTCTTCGCCCCTCATGCAGAATTTACCTGACCTTTTCTAAATCATCTGGGGGCCTCCTTGCCTCATATATAAAGGCATCTATAAAAAAAACCAGCAAACAGATAGAGGCGGTTTCATGCCTCATGCAGAGCTTGTGAAAATAGAGGCTGAAGCACAGGAATCATCTCTTAGAGAGGTGTCAAGGCAAATCTCTCCACAGTACCAGATGGCCCCTTTGCAGGATGTTTCAGGTCTTTGTTCCATGCGTAGCTTTGGGGAAGAGCAGAAGAGCTGAAGGCAGCAGGCTGGAGGGGCTGTGAAAGGACGACTCTTCCTCACGTTGAGGCAGGAGCCATCCCCCTTTCCCCACCACCTTAGCCCTGAAATAAAATGTTACCTGGGGAGGCAAAATGCTCCCATTGTAGTCACATCTCACCCCTGGGTGCGGTGAACACAGAAGCTGGTGTTCTAGCATCTTGGTAGCTGGATGATGGAATCTGGTGATGGACCCTTAATTGTGGTGGGGGCTTGTGGGGCAGGAAAGGGCTGTAGACAGATATTTAAGATGACAGCACTTACCACTCATCTCCTACTTTTGCAGGATCAGAGAGCGTAATAAGGCGCCCCAGGAACGTCAGAGGGAGATCTGCGAGGACTACTACCCCTGCGAACTCTACGCCTTTCGCCATGGCTATGCTGCTGCTTACAGGCACTATTTTGGGAGGAGGAGGACTAAGTAAAGGATGACCTGTCCCCACCCTGGGGCCTGGAGCCCAGGGTATCCTCCCAAAAAATGCAATGGCTCTGAAACATATTCTGTTGCTTGTGTCCCTGTATGTTATCCTGCCTGCTGCTTCTCTCCCATGTAGCCATGGATTCCTACACTGTGTTGATTAGCGTTGGGCTGATGTAGCAGAGATCAGAGAGAGTTCAGGATGTGGGTGTTTACTACACAATAAATCGCTGGTTTGATACTATCTTCTCATGAGTCACAGTATTTATTTGGGGGGGGAAGGTGGTAAAATTTTCCATGAAGAACCTGAGTTTGTTTATCATACAATCTGGTAAAGATTACAGAAAAAAGTCACTACCTTGCAATCACATGAGTTTGAAAGGATCTACAATGTTTTTTTTTCCAGGGTCTACAAGTGCTTTCTTTTAGAGGTCACTGGCAAATTTCAGTTCCCAGTTTTAAGACATCTTAAAATGACATGGTTCAGAAGGCAGGGTGAGATGCACTTTTTGAAAATGAAATCTATAATATCTTTCCTCAGTTTGGGAAACAAAATTCACAAGGCACCTGTTTAATCTTAAAAACAAAGTTAGGGCAAGAGTTAATGACAGAAAAAAAATGTAAATTTCATCTTGTCTATCCAGCTACCCTCAGGTCCTGATGTAGGATGCTCCTATAGAAAGGAGTGTATGATCAGGACTTTGCTCATATTTCCTTTTGGAATCCCCTTTCACGCCCTTCCTTCCACTTGGTATGATTCTGCGTCTTCTAGAAAACTGCAGAAACCAAAGAAGAAGAGGAGCTTCAGGTGCTAAATAAAAAAATAAAAGAAACCCAGTGTTTGGGGTGAAGCCCAACATTGTTCACCTAGAACAATTTTATTTTACCGTTCGTAACTTATTCAAAATCAAGATGTGGCCTGACCCTGTGGTTGAGCACGTCCTGGCCCACTGAGGAGTGAGCGTGACCACTGCTTGGTTGTCACCAGCACCAGTGCCAGGGCACCTTGCAGAGCCTATCCTCAGGCCAAGAGGCATCAGTGCTGACATGCCCTAGAATTCAGTAGTGTTCTGGGCTGGTCAGCAGCCACAGCAGCTCAGACACCCCTTGGTGTGGGGTGTGTAGGAGACATAACTTCTTCTATCTCCGCTCAGCACAGCTGGTTTCCATATTCGCATCTCCAGGCTTCCACAGGCACCTGCAAATTATAGAAGTGGGAAAGACTCATGGCATGCTATCAAAAGCTATGAGGAATAAAGAATCAAATTGTTGACTGTTCTGTGAAATTAAGTCTTGAGCCAAATTTACCTGCCACATTAGAAAGATGCTTCTTCTTGCAAAATAGGCTTCAAGGCTTTGCCAGCTTTGAGGATGAACTTCTGGAAAGAAATGTGGTTCATTTATTGAAAACACGTCTGATAGGAAACTCCACCCTGACAGCTGCTAAAGTTTTGTCCAAAGGAAAAAGTGAGAGATAAATGAGCTTAAGGAAAAAAAGCCATACGGATTAGGCATATTTGTACCCACACTTGTTCTGCATGTTCCCAAGTAGGTGAATCTTATGATCACCAGCCAAAGCAAAACTTTCATACCCTCAAGTCAACAAGTCTGCAGTGTCTGGGTTTGACTTGACACTGTGGCACTACCAAAACAGAAGGTGCAGGGCTAGTGCTGTCTGAGTCTGTGTCCAGAAATACCTGGTGAATCCAATCTCTGGTTTATGAGTGTAAATAATGAATAATACCAGAGATTTCTGTGGGATTTCATTAGTGTAAGCAATAACCAAACATGTTTAAGAGGCTATATGCTGGTTAGAAAGCTTGGGAAAAGTTGGGAAGAGAAGTAAAGCTGTTTGGATTACTAGAATTGTATATTTATATTTTGTCAAGATTTCTTTTGGAAGCATATCTTTCCTAGAATTCCTATTATTTTTAGATATTTATTTATTTTTAAACTGTTGGTCTTTAAGATCTTTTTTCTGGAAGTTGTTAGCATATATATTCAGTCTTTTTTTTGACTGTAGAAGGGTTAAACCTTTTTTGTTTAAAAAAAAAACAAACACCAAAAAACAAACCCCTGAAATTTCTCTAAGCTAAAAGACAGTGTTTCTAGGGACTACCCTTGGGAGCCTTTTAGGCTTTAATTCTGTAACCCTTGGATTTGTTCCCTGCATGTGGGGCAGAGGAGGATTGAATGTGAGGCGGAGGAAAACATGAACCATGTGCTGTGTTTGGGACATGGCTTTGGGAACAAGGCTGGTGGATTTGGGGAGTATGGGGTCAATGGCAGACAGGATGTAGAAGAGCCCATGCTGGGCTCTTCACATACCAAGCAACCACAGCCACTCAAGTCCTGAAGAATAAAACACTTTTGGAATTTCAAAGTTCATTTGATTTTTAGACAAGAGAAGCCAAGCTTCCATACTAGGAAGATTTCCAGGAAGAAAAAAGAAAGACCTTCCCTGAAACTAGCTACCAAAGATCCCAACAGTATGAAAATCTCAGCTCTTCGAAGTGGTTTGTTGAAACAGTCTGAAGCAAAAAAACTACTGTGTGTTTGCCCTATGCAAACTGTTTCATTGGTTTCTTTACCTTTGAGAGAATGGGTCAGGATGGGGTGGGGAAAAGGGTCACCATCGGGTTCAGGCTCATTTGCTTTTCCATGTGAGAGAGCTCCATCACACAAAAGGAGCTGCTGTACGTCAGGATGTGCTGGTCTCTCCCCTGGCTTTCCGGCAAGAAGCTGAATGACTTTGAGGTTTGTAATAAAACTGATTTTTCTATCCAGTTGTTTTTCTTCAACAGTCCCATTGAAAACCTCAGATAAAATGTGGAAATGCCATGAGTCCTGAGACAGATGTCAAAACAGTTGCCAGGGCCCAGTAACTCCTGGCCCAAAGAACAGGCTTTGTTTTGGAGCTCAGACATAGGAACACAAGCCAGAGCCCAGAGCTCTCCAGGCGATCACAGGATATAAACTGCTGCCTGAAAGCAAGCTCTGGAGAACTTCAGTAACCTCCAGGAAAGCTCTGAGGTTAATGAGACTAGTGCAGCCAAAGAAGACATGAGGAGTCTGCTGGCACTGCTGATCGTGACTTTGGTCCTGGCAGCGCTCTGCTGTTGTGAGCAAGGTAAGGGGACGTCTTCCCGGGAAGGCTCTCGGGAGCACTGCTCGACACAGCTTTGGTGGGGAGGAGGTGCACAGCCAGTCATTGCACAACTTCAGATCTCTCTTTGAGAGACACAGTCCTGGATGAGAGAGGGCTTGAGGATAGAGAGCCTCATCTCTTGCTGGGCACTTTCTGCCACTGGCAGACATCCTTCCCGCTCCTCCCCCCCCTCAGTTGCACCACTGAATTGCTGCAGAGAATCTGAAAATTTTAGGTGAGCTGGCAAAGGTATGCTGGATGCTCACTTTTCAGTAAGAGGGTTGAGTTGCAGGCAGATTTGTGTTGACCGCGGGGAGGGGGATTTTGTGCCTGCCAGCCCTGGAGTGCTGTAGGATCACAGAGATAGGCATCAAGTCAAGCTTTCGCCTGCAGAGAAATGTGGGATGTGGTGAACTTCTGGAGGAAAAAACACCTTTTATTGGTTATTAAAAAAAGGGAGTTGTCCCATTGAAATAAGAGCACATCACATTTTAAGGTGATTTGGTGATGGTGACTTCATGATAAAAAGACAGTAATGTAGTGGCAGCTCTGTAGTTGATGAAGAAAGAGGGAAGAGGGGAAAGATCAGAAAAACAAGTGTTGTTCCTTCAGAGCAGGAAAAGAGAAGCTGAGTAGAAGAGAGCTCTGTCTTTTCTTGTATTATCTCATTCAGAGTTAAATTTTGTTCAGTCCTTGGCATCGGACATGTCATGATTCAGTACTGGCAAATATATTTTGTTTGATCAGTGTTTTCCTTCTATCACTCTCTTTCTCACTTTTTCATTTGAGTATGTATCTGCTCTTTTTTTAGGCATTATTATGTTCCGGAATGCTTAATGGCCTTGGAGTAACTTCTAATTTTATTTTTTTTTTAAATCCAAGGAGTGTATACATTTCTTAAAAATAGAACTACACACAACCCTTTTCACACAGTTTTTGTTTAAGCATAGTTGGGTTTTTTCTTGATGTCTAGAGCCCCCTTGCTGCCCATAAATACACTTACGCCAAATACATGGTGTCTTAGGTGGAACTGACACTGTCGAAAAAAAGTATGGGGAAATATTGGAAGAAAACAATTTTAAATAAGGCAGTGTGGGAGACCCAAGATTAGGAGACCTTCCATTTCTGTTAGAGGACACCTTCCTTGGGTGTTTGCAGGGAGCATTAAGGATTAGGATTAGGACTGAACACAGAAATACAGTGTGTAAATTCCTCTTGGGAGGGCTGGTGAGCCAGGTACCTCAGCCCTGAGCCAGAAAGTTATAAGGACAGAGTTGTTCCGAATTTTTTGCCCTATTTCTCTTCTCTATTAACAGCTTGTGATTTCTCCCTAGAATTACGGAAACATTTCTTTCCAAAGATAGAGGAGATGCTCAGCTATCTTCAGGTTCTGTCCAAATCTGGGATTTTGCACAAATGGTCCCCTAGGTCTAGCTGTCCCTGCTCTTAGCAAGGGTGGGGAGGGAAAAGGAGGAAGGTCTTCCTCCAGCTTCCACGGTGGTTATATGTTTACTGTGTCCTTTAATTTGGCTCAGAGGAAGTTGAAATTAAACAAATCCAGGCATAATGGGTGAATTTTGCTGTGGCGGAGTAGTCTACCTCTAAATGCTGAGGGATAATAAAACCCTTTCTGGAAGGAACAGACCTTCTGGGAAAGTGGGGGGAGCTGGACCCAGCCATTAGGCAGAGGGGTTCAGTTACAGAGTGGAGTAGAGGAGGAGGCTTCACAAGCAAAGTCCTTGCTGCCTGTCTGTCTTCCAGATCCCAAAGACCCCTCAGGATCTCCCAGCGCTGCCAGTGAGTATATTGTTGTGATGGATGCTCAGCTCCATTCTCCTGCATCTGCTTCTCTATTTCCCTTTGACAGGTTCAAGGGATGAACATGAACCATGCTGAGTTCCTCCAGCTGCTCCCTTTTTGCTCCCTCAGCGGTTCAGTCCCTGAGGTGCAGGAGCACCTCTAGCAGAGGGGCTGCCTTTCACAGCCATTGGGACAGGAGCTACGATGGAGGTCAGCCTCCCCGCACCTGCAGCCTAGCATCACTCTGGGTGTGCTAGTGCCACAGCCTGCATCTCCACAACCCTTGAGCAGGCCCCAGGAAACACAAGAGTCCTGCAGGTTGTTAGCAGTTGGATGCATCTGCTCTCTGTGAAACAGGGTGATGTGATTGGGACAACATGGCAATGTCCCTGCCTCTCTGAGCTGGCCTCGGAGACCTAGCCAACATGCTTGTGTTCCCAGCCTGTTAAGGGAGCAGAACCTGCCCCTCTTTTGGGTCTGCTGAGCAGCCAGTCTGGTGTACAGCATCCCAGAGCAGAAAAGGCTGTGACATCCCTGCCAAAATTCACAGCCTGGACAGCCTGAGAACAAGTGTCTTCCGTGGCTGCTGCCAATGGCTGCAGTCCCTCCTCTGTCAGGTCCTGGGACATGTGGCTTTGCACACCTTGGGATGTCCACAACTTTTGCAGCCATCTGATCCTGGCAGGAATATGTATGGAAAATCCCCCTCATTCTTGTCTGTCTCTCTTTTCTCACACCTTAAAGGATAACATTGCTGCTGGGGAACATGAAAGCCAGTATTTCTCCAGTGAGCCAATACGAACACAGATTGGGAAAGAGAAAAAAATGCTAAGAGTGTTCAGGGGAATGTGGTGATTTCTGACAGCTCATTAATTGACAGTTTACGTGTAGTTTGTATTTTGATCCAGTCTAAACCTCAGCTTGCTCTAGAGCGGGCACCTTTCCCCTGCCAAACAGAAACACAATTAAACACCCCAAGATGATGAGAGAAGGGCACAAACCCCACCATCTCCCCACAGGCAGAGGTCATAGAAATTGCTTTCCCCAGAGGCAGTGACAATTTGCCAGTTTCTCTGCTGAAACATGTCTTGGTGTGCAGCTGCCGGTGTTGCTGGTGTGTTGGCATCTGTGCACACCTTTCCTGGTGTGAGTCCATGGAGGCTGTGCTGTGCTGGGCTGAGCCCTGGCTGGAGGTGGGAGGTGAAGTGGCTCTACCTGCTGTTTGTGAGGTGCTCCACAGCACCCCAGTGTTTGCACAACCACAAATTCAAGGGGGCAAGCAGGCCACTGTGCTGACACCTTGTGTTAGCGGAGACCAGGGGCAAATGCTGTCACGGCAGAAAGACCTCACATGTTCCCCAAGTCCTGAACACCAGGATCTTTGCACATCCTGGGTGTACTTCTCCCTAGGTGATGTTTACTGTCATTATTTTATACCTTTCACCTTTCATTGAACTCTGCGGATGTGAGCATTGTTATTTTCATGCGCAGCCTGTTGCTTATGGCTCATTAGAGGCATTTTTAAGGCCTGGTGGCTGGTATACCACATCATTCTTGATCTCAGTCAAAACACAGAAAGGAAGCTAAGACTCTGAAGTTAAGCAGGCTAGGGAGAGAAGGTGCCATTTCCCTTAATTTTCTCCTTATTCATGTTTTATGCTGTCATGACTGTGCCTTCTGCACATTTACTATGGACTCAGATCATGCTGTGTGATAAGCAAATTTAGTTTATGACAGAAAAGGCTCTTGCTCCATGTAGATGTGCAGGCTGGAGTGAGGAGGGAGCCTAGCTGTTGGGCTTTGAGTAGACAGTGGGGTGGGGAGAGATGAACGGGCAATTAGGATGGTTTGTGGCAGTCATCTTCTTGTGAAGAGAGCAGACTGTCCATTTTCAGAGGTTAGACTGGTCTTTGTTTTTCATAGATCATGGCCCTGCATCTCTAACCTGCTGTGTTCTCTCTTGGCAGGCATCAAGATTAAAAAGGAAGTTGCCAATGCCTTGGTGAAGAGGCAGAAGAGATCCAGTTTGTATGAACGGTAACAAACCACGAGTCAGGCTGAGAGCTGGACTCTGGACCTGTTCTGAAGAGTGGGTGGGAAGGCAACAGGACATGATAAAGCATTAATTTGTTGTACATCTATGTTATTACCTTCATGTGTTGAAGCAAAAAGGCTGTAGGAAACACTTATTCATAGATAAATGGTTCTTTTTTTGTAAATATCCTTTTGAGACCTCAGAGCTGGACTCTGATATTCCTCCCAAGGAGGAAGACAATACTAGCTGTCTGAGCTTAGCCATGGGGACAGCAGGATACAAGTTAGAAGCTGCTCTAACCTGCAAGGTCATCAAACCCAGTTTCCAGGATAATGAGTATCACAAAGCCTTGGTCATTGCCTCTGGCTCCCTACAAAGGAAGCACACTTCTGCTGCAGGGATGAAGCTATGTCAGAATAGCTGTTCTTTCTGAAGCTGTAGATCCAACATATATTTGTGCAGAAATCCTAGGCACAAAGATTTGGAGAAATCCTAGATATAAACATCTGGAGAAATTTGAAGTCGTGCAAGAATGTTCTTCATGAATTTCCTGGAAGAGGTTGTTCAGCCACTGTCTCATGTAGGCCTGTGCAAAAGAAATTTTATTCAATCCATTTTTGGACTGGAAGGACAATGTTGGTTTTAGATAACAGAAGACTGGGAGGCCCTATCTGTAGAGGAGAGGATCAGAGTATTCTAGCAGAGGAACTGGCTAATGTTGAAACCTGCACTGATTAAAAACAAGACGAAAATCAGTAGCAGCAACTGTATTGTCTGTACTGACTACCCCCTTACAGGTGGGATAACAAATAAAGCTAAAAATAGCTTCTATTATAAGTATTAATCAGGAAGGACTGAGGTGGACAAATATCCCAGCATATTATTTGATCATGAAGTAAAGTTAGTCTGGAAATATGGATGCAACAAATTGAATTCAAGGGTGCTGCAGGATATTTCCAATACAGAAATAAAGTAACAGTTCATGAGATGCTAGTGGGTGTCCTGTAGTGGTGTGTACAGTCTTCAGGAAAGATTAACCAAACATAGAAGAAGAGCTGAGAAGGGCATCCAGAGTGTATAGCTGAGACTAAAAGGTTTGGCCTTGCTTAGTCTGGCAAAACACAGCCTGAGTGGCGACAGTATTGCTGTCAACAACAAAAGTGAGGATCATGAGAAGAAACTGCTTAAGCCAAAGGATAATAGTGGCTAGCGAGAAAGTGAGAAGAAACTGGGTGTAAATAAAGGTAAGCAGGAAATAATAAAATAAATCTATAATAAAATAAATAATAATACAACAAAAAAGGATTTCTGGGTAGTTGGAAAATGGGATTGGGGACAAAAAAACCCCTAACTGCTTCTGTGGTCTCCTATGCTGATAAAACCTCAAAAGCAATTGCTTTAAGTTGGGTTGAATTTCAACTCTTCCCAGCATTAATCAAGTAGTTCATACCTATGTCAGCAGATGTTTAACTCACCATGAGAAGTCCCCTGTTCCACCCTGGGGAATCACTCTCCTCATGTCAGTGCCTGGGGTGCGAAACCTTCCCAACTGCATCGACTGAATCTGCAGAATAGCATCTCTCTCTCTGTCTACTCCAGGTACTTTGAGTATTACAAAAGCCCGATGGAGCAGATGCATGAGCGTTGTGAAAACTACCCACCCTGTGACTATCTCTCTGACCAGATAGGATTTTCCATGGCCTACAACCGTTTCTTTGGGAGATACTGAGGATGGGATGGTTACTTCATTTGTTTTGTCTGGGACCACTCTGAACCCCACAGAAGAAAGAAGACTGCGAGTGGGAAGGAGGGAAGAAAATCATCGAAACTGGGGCCTTCTTCAGTAGTCTCCCTGACCAGCTAGAACAAGGCAATAATTATGCCACTTGCTGAGCTTTCATTTACTTTCTTCCTTTAATCAAAAAATGTTTCTCTTCAGTCATCTTCTGTGGTATATTGAGCTTCACCAGAAATGATTGAGAAGGCTCTGCCTTGCCTCCTCCTATTTGAATCCCCATGACACAGTAGGTGAAAAAACTGTGACTCCTCTCAAGAAAATCAATGTACACCCTAGAAGCATAACAGCACCTTTTGTCCTCATCTACAAAATGCAGGAGGATTACAGGAGAATGTCAGAATGTATGTAAATGTGACAAATCTGATGCTGGGACACTCACTGGGAAGAAGGTGGAACAGCTGCCTCCCAGTACGGTGACTGGGAAATTTCAGTATTTTTAGGTGGAATAATCACCATAAATATGTGTCAGTATAGGATCATTCTGTAAGCATCAAAGTGTGGAAATACTACTGCACAGCCAGAAATCCAATTCTGGTACAATTTTCTGATTATTGTGTCACAAAATTAGCCTGCATATCCATAACAGATAAACCTTCCAAGGTATATTTAAGGAGTCATTTTAGATGAGCCCTTCTGTTTGTATGGTGACTGTAAAAAGTAACTTGGAAATCTTTTATTGTTTTTGTTACAGCTGGTTTCTGGTGAAACTGAACATACCCAAGCAGAACAAAAAAATAATCTGATCCTCTCTGATGCTTTAGCATTTATGCTTGAAACAAAAAGTGTCTGAACAGTTCCAAAAAAAAAGCAAGCAAAAAACCAAAAAGCAATAGAATTTATGAAATAAAAAGAAAAGTGGTTCAAGGTTAGATTGAAGTTGGGTCAGCATTTGGTTTATTCAAGGCAGCTGGTATCTCTCTGATATATATATATGTATAAACATATGTGTGTATTAACATACATATCCTCTTTCTTCTGCACTGCTTCATTCTGTCTTTCTGTATGAATATTATACCTTAGCAACTTTCTGCACAGCGTCCCTTCATGTGCTCTGTCAGCTTTCCTTCCCTGAGAGATAGATGGCAGATCCCTTCTCTGAGGTCAGGGACTGCTGAGCCTCTGGAGACTGAGGAAGACTGAATGTCTGTGGTTGTGTGTAAGCTGGTGCAGCCATCCCCAGCTGCTGACTGCAATAAACAGTGCTTATGTAAAGCAGGTTGGTGTGCTGCTTCTCTCTGTTCTTCTGTACAACCTTTGTCTGCAGTTAGAGACACCTGGAAGGTAAAGCCTGGTCCTATGCACCCTGAGGAGCAGGATCTGGGTGCATGAGTCTTCTTTCTCCTCTCCTGTGCCCCAGTGTGAATCAGAAGTGACTACACTGAAATTCAGGTCACGGCGCCAGTACACGGTGACAGCAAGCAAAAGCCTGGCTTTTCCTGGTTCACCATCCTCCGAGTTCAGCATTTCTCTGAAAGACCTTGCCCTGAAGTAAGGACACAGGATAAGTCCTCAGAAACAGCTGCCCCTGTGAGTGCAAGCATCTCGTTTGACAAGCTGCTATGATTTGCACTGGCTGTGCTGACCTCGGCGAAGGAGAACACAGTTAATAAGTACCTTTGCTTGTCATGGTCAAACAGCTGGGACCCCATAAACTGATGGGGCTTCACTGCTCACAGCAAAACTCTCCTTTGAATGCCATCTAGTGAAAATGAACAAAGTGGTCAGTGAAACTTTTGATGGGAAAAATACTAGAGAGATTAGTGAAATCCTAATTTGCTATACTAACAAGTAAGGGGTTTTGCTGTTGTATGGTTTTATTTGCTAAAAAAGAAAATCAAGCTTCCTGTCTATATTTGCACATTTCTGTTAGTTTTGTACTTTATTCTCCCTTTTAGTAAATTTTTTTTCTGGGAAGAAGCACATGAAGGCCTTGATCATGTCATCTGCTCTGTGTCACCAGTTCTTTATATGAGCTGAAATCATTATGGCCTCTGGGTATCTGAATGCACAAATCAGATTACGAAATTTACTGCTGAACTGGAGGAGCTCGATTTTCACCTGATCAATGCAGATTAAAGTACCATTATAAATCTTCTGCTGCCATCTTATGGACATTATAGCTATCGCCATGCGATAAATAGTAAACTACGTTGCTTTAGAAGCGTTTGAAAATGCAAATTCACTGAGCTTTCTTCCTCATTCACTTCATATTGCAACATAGACTAAGAGGCCAGAAGGGAAAAATAGGGACGTAATCTGCAACTGGATTATATATAGCTGAACTGACATTCTAGTGAGGCTGTTTATCCTGTCACGTTCCTACTGGAGCCTGTCACAGTTTAGCTCCTTTTTGTCTCTACATGAAGAGAAGAGGAGGTGCCTCTGAACAAATTCACCACCTCTTCTCTGGATTCACTTTTAGCAGTCAAAATACAGCCCAAGATGATAAAGCAGTTCCAAGAAGGAGAAGTAGATAGGCTGCATTTATTACTTTGCATTATCCTTCATGTCATCATCCCATATCACCGGTGGATGCAGATACTGTCAGCAGCATCAGCTGGTGCAGGGTTATAGATCACTTTGAAAGGAACCCAGTATGAGACCTTTATGTCATCTCTCACCCTTTTTCAGCAATATTCAGCAAATGCTTTCTGTCCACAGAATCCAAGCAGCTGCACAAATGTCTCTTTTCCCTGGGAATCACACCATGACCGCAAGTGCCCCTCACCCAGCCTGTCACTAACAGGCAATGGAAGACGGACTTCACTTCTCTGCGATCAGAAGGAGGCCCTGACACCTCCTCGAGGCTCCTTTCCTGTGCAGAAGAGTTGTCAGAGGCCATGGGGCTTTGCAGGTAACTCGCTGCTGTTTAGGGGAAGGGTGACTGGAAAGCAGCTACTAGAGAGGGGTTAGTCTCAGTATAGAATCTGTATTTACACACTCATTCTGGGTGTTTTTAATGTAAACAGTTCAACAAGGTGCCACTCTGCAGCAGTACATGGGTAGGATTGGCAGCAGATTATTAGAAACCAGCGGGAGCTAAGAAGGAGAGGGACAGCTACGTTATCTCTGCTTCCAGATGTGATCCGAACCTACCCTGCATTTCTGTGTTGGCTTTATCAGAGCTCTGCACTTCTTTAAAAGGGCTTTTTAAGCTCTTGACCAAGGAGTGCTCTTCACCTCATTCTGACACATCACTCCTCAGAAGAGAACTGCCTCAGACTTCTCCAAGCTGCAGCTTTCTGCCTTTTTGCAAGAACAAGAACACCAGATACCTTGGAATTAAGAGAAGTATCAAGGTGAAGGACTTCTACACCAGTTGGAGTTGGTGCAACCAGACCCTTCCTTGGGGATTGTGGGCACACTTCTGCCAGTATATTTTCTGTTTGTTTTGATCAATGATTTCTGAATTGCTGTAAGAATCTGGTGACTGTTTGGTTGAAGAACAGTCACCAAAACCTGAGTGCAAATTACAAACTGCAGAATTTTCCAGTTCAGGATAATAAAAATAAAAAAAAGAAACAGATGTAAATGACCTCTGCTTGAGCTCAATGTTCTTTACAGTGTCTTGGGTTGACTCTCGGATGCCAAAGCTACTGGGCACCCTTCTGTTGCTGATCTCATTGCAAAGGCTGGTAAGAGGAAGGAAACAGTTATTTCTTTGAAATGGTGAAATTATTCATTCCACTGAAATAATCTGATTTTCTCTTTAATTTGAAACACTTTCTTTATGGGGCTTTGGGTTCAGCTTAAATTCTTCTGCTCTCAATTACTCTGTTCCATTTCTTACCTGTCCTAATTCCGTTTAACTATTTGGTTGGAAATTTCCTCTTGTTTGGAGCCAGATGACTTCCCAGGTTGTGTCTATGAGTAGATCTCACATTACTGTCCTTTTCCAGCCTGTCTCAGCTGAGGCTCTGACAAAAACAGTGTGTTGCTGGATGGGACAGTGACAATATTGCTCTGTTCCTTGTGACTGCCTTTTAGTTTTCCTTTAAAGCAACTACAGTATCATGGAGAAGTAAACTGAGTCCCTGTATAGTTTATGGGCCAGTACAACTTCAGAGGCTAAAAAAGGTATTGATTTGCTGATGTGTCTGGGATGAATGTTTGAGATGAAGTGAATATCTACTTGCACTGGAGCCCAAACACGTGACACAAAGAAGAAATTCACCCCTGAGATGTGTTCAGGCTGCACTGCCCTGAGCATGTTGTTTTGCTTATTCGTTCCCTCTTCAAATACACTTGCTAATCATGATCAGAATATCAAAATAAATGGACCATGAGTTTGTCCTGCAGGGTCTATACCCTCGCCTTCCAAAGGGCAATCTCTCCTGAAGTTTTTAATGCCACTGATCACGTAAAATAAGAACTCTGGCATCCTGGCTGGCATTTGCCTGAGGTGGGGCTTGGACAATGCCCTGAGGTTGCTCAGGAAGGGCTTGTCAAAGATGCCTACCTGCTATGCTTGCTCTGCCAGTAATGACAAAGAGGCCAGAAGCGGGTAGGGAAAAATGTGGCTTGCATCCATAGAGATACACAAAAAGTTCACACTTCTGACGCTAATCTTGATTTGCTTTTATGTTGCAGGCTGTGCCCCACCTCATGATGGATATGGCTCTGCATTCCTTTGATGACCAGTACCTGGGGTGCAGAGAGCAGGTGATGGAAGAACTGGAGAGAGGAGACTACTTCCAAAAGGAAATAGCTGGTAACAAGGACTATTTGAGTCTCTGGAAGAAGGCTCAGGAGGCTTTGTTAAAAAGCCCTGTAGGTCTCTTGAGGCAGATGCATGAGAGCCATGCCATAGTCCTCATGGCTTACACCATGAACTCTTCCCTGCACTCTCAGCTGAACTGGGCCACGTCAACAGCAGGAAGCTCTCCAGAGCACTATGCACACAATTTCAGTTTCAAATATTTTCACTTTTACCTAACAACTGCCATCCAGATAATGAAGCAATGGCAGAGCAGCAAGGAGAGCACGGGGAAATATAAGTGCTACCGGGTGCACAGGGGTGTGAAAGACTTATATATCGAGGCTGTGGTAGGCAGCAGGGTGCGATTTGGCCGTTTCACCTCTACCTCTCGCCTCTGGAATGTAGCCCAGAAGTTTGGGAATGAAACTTTTTTCACAGTGACCACTTGCCTCGGAGCAGCTGTTCAAGGCTTTTCTTACCACACATCCGAGATGGAAGTCCTCATTCCCCCTTATGAGATATTCCTTGTCAAAAGTTTCTTTCGGACACAGCACGGTAACCGTCTGGATCTGCGTTCTGTGGGGAACTACAGCAAGTATCACTGCCAGCTCGTGGAAGGTATTGTATATAGCCTTTCATGCAGGGGGAACGCAGGACAGTCTGGTCTCAAGTACTGCAAGCAGCTCTCACCAGCTGCTCCTTCACAGGGTGACACTCAAGGCCATATCTGTAGCTTGTCCACTGTGTTTGCCTATGAGAGCCACATGACCCAGTTTTCTTCTCTTTGTTGTGAAACTTAGGAGCACCCCACAGCTCACGAGAGATTAATCCATCTGGTACACAGCAGGTCTCAGGTTTCTCTGCAGCCTCTATTTATCCCATCTGCCTTTGCAAAGATGTCATAGGACACAAGTATTTGGGTCCCCAGCATTCCTGCTGCAAGGGCAGTAGATGAGATTCGCAGGCAGCTTGAATTCAGATATTTATTATGGTGGCTTGCAAGCCTCGGGACAAAACTATCGCTACTTTAGTTGTGTTCTCTCTCCTGTGGCAGAAGGGAGGAAAGGTATCCTTTAGCAAAGCACACACTATGAGTATCCTGGCTACAGAGGTAACTATTCTGTGCTGGAAGACCTCACTGAGCCTGTTCCACAGCCCTGTCCTTCTGTGAGTCCACCACCAGCATCGGACCCTTGCTTTTGTCTCTCTGAGCAACAATGTATTAATGCAATATATGAGCACAAAGCAATCGTTCTGGAATGAGAGTTTGTGCCTGAACTTAAGTCAAAGCAGTAGACAGACCTGAGGAAATGACACATCTGGGCAAAGGCTGTGTTAGCAAGTGCAGGAAGCTTTAGCCAGCCAAAAGAGGTCTAAATCACTGCTTTCAACTTTCTTTCAGCTTCAAGAAGCAAGAACAGCGGTTCCACTGCCCCTGCCTCTGCTGTTCTTCCTGGTATAGTTGGAGTTCTCTTGTGCTTGGCCCGCAATGACTGATTCTCTGGCTGCATCCAGATATACATATATACACATGAATAGCGGGCAAGAAGAATTCACAGGAAATCAATCTCTGGAGCTCCTGTTATTACAGAATGTTCAACCCTCCCTTTGCTTTCAGCTGCAGCTCTCCAGCTGGGACTGGAACATTCAGCCTAGTTCATCAAAACAGACATTCCCTGGACCCATTCAGGTAGGAGGGCAGTTATGTATGGCCTTTCTGAAGAGTAGGGCACTGGCACCCTTCACTGTAGGCAGCTTTTCCTTTAGGCATTCAGGAAAGACACATATGGACTTTTGACTCTTTACAGATCTCTTGGTACCTTTATTTTTAGTGAGTGTCTGTCTGTGGGATGCAGAAGGCACCATGGTGGTAAAGCCAAGTCGGTAACTGTGCAGCCTTGCATATCTCCTTTGAGTGCAGGGTCCCAGAGGACAGCAAAGTCTGTGGCTGCAGCACAGTGATCTTTCCCCACTGCATGACCCCATGCACGAAAGCCATAGCTCTCATGTCAAGCTGACTGTTTGCATCGCACATATGGGGGACAGAAGCATAAAGCTGCCTTAAGACATGAACTTAGCAGCAGAGGATCGCGAAACTTGTCAGGCCTGTCTTCAGCTTTCAAGTTCCACTTTCTCATCTCTTCTGAAAAACTCAGGCAGATCCTGTGCTGGTAACAATCCTCTAGTGGCTGATGAATACATGCTCGTCATTTCATGCTGAAATGAAGGAGAGCCTGTGGAGCCCATTGCTATCTTCATGGGTGTTGGATATGACTGAAATTCATTTACCTGCCTTTCTGCTTCACTGGTCTGCAATGTTTAATGCTGGAAGCTGAATCAACATCACAAACTGGACCTGGAATTTCTGATTTAGCTATAGACTCCTCTCACTTTAATGCATTCATTTAGCACTTCTGGAGCTTTAGACACTCAAGCCAGAACAGAGATTAAGTTCTCCCATCTCCAAAAAATAACAGTGTGGAAATGACAAGAAACATTGTCTGCCTGCAATTCCCCTTTCCAACGTGCCCTGCTTGATTCTTCACCCCTGGTCCCTCACCCCCACTGACATTGGCTCTGGGCTGAGGCTACGGTCAGAGAGGTTATCTTACTGGTCCGAGGAAACTAGTCATGGTGATTTAACTTCGCAGCAGAGTCATCAAATAATTGAACTGAAACTAACTGACACATTTCACAAATGACCCCAGCTTTCAGTCACTGCTGATCGTAGAAGGAAGCTGGAGTCCTGTATTCACCATCCCCTGTCTGACACAGTAAGCAACAAGTTAGCTATCCAAAAAGAGATCTGAATACTAGAGGACTGCAGAAGTTGCCGATCAGTTGCTTAGTCAAAAGTAAGACCAGCCAAAAGCACCTGTGTGAAGTGCTTGACACTCGGAGCAACTCCATAAAAGCTTGGTGCTGCCATTCCCTTGGAAATCCTGTGACAAGGAATGCAGAACTTCGGCAGACGAGAAATATTAGCATTAGAAATGTAGGCACTTAAGGAATTTGGACATCTTCAGGTTTTAGCAGATTAAATGGAGGAGTTTGAGGCTTCAAGTCTTGTGTATCAGATTTCGGTGTCTGTAATGGCAGAGGCCATCATCAAATCATCTAAAAGCTAGTAACATGTTCTGAGAAACTGAACTACTGTCCCTGAAACCCTGAGATGTGCTTGCCCAGGCAGCTAAAACAGATTTAATACAGAGCTCTTTTACTATTAGTTTGTTTTCGATCTTTATTTCATGTTACTTTTTTGTTGCTTTTTATTTAGCAGTGATTTTGAATAAGGAGTTGTCAGAACCTGATTTTGACCCCTAAATGCTCAAAGATACTAAGCCCAGATTTCAAAACAGAACAAAAAGATTCGAAGCAGCTGCTGCAAATACCTTTTATATGTGTGTTAAAACATGCTTAAACTCCTTCCTATGTGAGAATTACAGGAATCAAGATGGATTTCTGACACTTCAGCACATTTATGTCTCTTCCTGCCTCTCTGTTATTGCTGAGACACAGGCTTCAACCATTTTAACAAAGGCTTGGAATCCTTCACAAGGTGGCTTCAGCACCCTGAAAGCCTCCTCTAAGTAGTCAGCTGCTATTTTCAGGCTTTTCTTTATGGATCTATGTCCTCGAAAGATAGCCTGTAGGAAAGCAAGAAATGAAGAGGAGGAGGGTAGAGAGTGAAGCCTGAGCTGCTGTGACGTTCCACTTGAGGAGGAGCTTTCTTCTGTGGTACTCGGTGTCTCATTTGTTGCCTTTGTTGGCGTGGCGACCTGGTTCAGGAACGGCACGGCGACCTACCCCCCGGCCGCTCGGGCCATCAGCTCACAGACACCAACGTGGTGGACAGCAAATGGTGTTTATTGACGAGTAGCACAGTATTATATAGCTTAGGTTTACAGCGTCACTTCCGTCTGCTTACCCCATGGGTTAGACGCTACTGGTTATCAGGAGAGGAGGGGGGGGCCTACCTTTCCGTACAGCGCGACATCTTCCGACCGCCAGGCCCTAACTATCCACATTTCCCCCCTCCTTATGCTTGACTAAATAG
>Ga0065711_1026885_pt1 | contig 57693 bp, 34 predicted proteins | sample Hoacrofraction12_FD_59098 | JGI IMG/M metagenome (GOLD analysis project Ga0065711, IMG submission 59098) | Hoatzin crop microbial communities from Cojedes, Venezuela - Epithelial fraction 12 v2 (version 2) | ecosystem: Host-associated > Birds > Digestive system > Esophagus > Crop | place...
CCCCCCCCCCAAGAATGTCTTTGCTTTAAGCCCCTGGAGCCACCGCTAGCAAGCAGTTAAGCAGTGCTGCTTAGGGGCACTCACACGCGTAATTCACTGCTGCAAATTTCGAGGCAGGGTCTTGTGCCAGTGTTATTTGCAGCAAGAATAGTTAAGTGATCTGACAGGCAGTGGTGCTAGGTAAAGAAGGTATACAATGTACGCCCATGCTGGACTGCACGCTTCGGCCCTCTTGTTTCCTCCCTGCTGCTGCTCCTGCTGCTGCTGCAGCGCATTCGTAGCAGGTTGCTAACCTCTGTATTGGCATTTCTGCAGAAGGTACCTGGCAGTAGACTGGTACCAGTATTTTAATTATTTGACCTATTGGTTTACCTTGTTGAGCAGTCTTCTTTAGCCCTATAAGCAACCTCTTCACGCTCTCCACCACTGCAGGAAATTAAAATAAGGAAAAGCTTGCCACACTGATGAAATGTCCAAGAGCAGACGAACTGCTATAAAAAGACTTGAAACTGTATTATGGTCCTTGATAAATCCTAAACTTCAGATTATCTCTAGTACAATCTCCAGCGTATGACACTGCTTTCTCATCTCCGGAATATCAGTTACCCTTTCGCCATCTTACTGCAAAAAAAGAGCAAAACAAAACAAAAACCCCAGAATTTTTAGCAAACTGGGATAAAAAGTACATTAAGACACCCTTGATAACCCAGTCATTATGGGATCAGCAGGGATTGCCAGAGTATAATTCCTTGTGATGGTGGTATATCATTAGTCTTATTAATAAATAACTTCTGACTGTCAGTATGCTTTATAAAAAATCCCGTTAACCCTTATAAAATTTCTGTGAGATGGGGGGTGGGAAACAAAAGCACTTTATCAGTGAAGAAATGCACACAGAGAAAGGAAAAGCATCTTGTCTAAACCAAGGCGATAGGCAATCAGTGATGGATTTTGTACTGGAATGTGGGTGTTGGCGATGCCTCTGACTGGGCTCAGCCCATGTCACCACACCACTGCCTGGTCAGGAGGTCAAAGTCAGAAGTGTCCTGGTGGGAAGTCCACAGCTACTTCAGGGCTTGAATGTACTGACCTCAAACATTCATGCCAGCGGGAGAAGAAAATCACGTGGATAAAATCCAATAGTTCAGGCACCCAATCAAAGCAGATTATTTCAAAACTTTTTATTAAATGTGAGCCCATCTGCCTCTCTAAATGTCAATGCAGAGATGCTAGAGGAAACACAAAAAGGCCAGAGGAATACTTGGGCTGTTCCTGTGAAATCTATTCTTGTTCTGACCCCTCTCAGCTGCAGAGAGCAACTGGTGGCTTAAAACTAATGGACTTCAGCTTCAGGGCAACTTTAGACAGGGTCCATGAACATGAGCCCAGGCTTAGCAGCATGCATCCCAGTGACTCATACGGTCGATATTCAAGGATTCATGGCATGCCTTCAGCTAGGCATATCTTGGGAAGCAGAAAGGATGCAGTAGTAGGTAGGGAGCCAGGAACATCACAATAATATTTGGGAAGGAGTTCCTGTACTGTTTCCAATCTTCCCTTCCCAGGAAAAGTCGCAACACATTTAGGAATAACCACAAGTCTAAAGAAAAGTAGTTAATAGAAACTGCACTTCAGTCTCCACCTCCAGTCTGCTTTCAGATGGGATCAAGGGGCTGAAATGACTCTAGCAGCACTAGTGGATGACTTCATGGTGACTGTGGACATACTACTAACCCCCATGCCACAACCGCTGTCTAAACAAATACTCACTCCGTCTCTCCCACACAAGAGCTGGGAACCTGGCGAACACCAACCAGCCTCCAGCACTCCTGTAAAGCTGTGTTTTAAAATGAGAACAGAGTTATCAAAACTGTAAATTATCTGCACACAGTATGTTAAGTGGCAGCACCAAGAACTGTGCCTTGTTCCTTCAGGAAACCTTTTCAACCAATCTTTCTCCTGTGCTGGTAGCTGAGACACCAGCTCCTTCCCTTGGCTGAGTCCCACCGCACGGCTGGGCAAGGGTGACCGGACTGGGGGCAGAACGCTGCCCCTGCTCCCCTTGCCCACGGCACCGTGCACTGTACAGACGATGGACTGTTTTGGCCAGAAAGTGGAGAGGCCTTCTCACTCTTCACCTGGGAGAGGTCAACAGCTCCTCTAGCCAGTAAATCCTTGTCTGAGAGCTGAGAACTGCAGATGATATGGTATTAAATCAATTGTTCACAGCTGCTTTTGTTGGGGGGAGGGTTAATACAAAAATCTTTTATTTTGGAGACATGAAAGCAACTTGGACTTAGGCTTTTTTTTATCTTTAAAGAAAAAAATAGTCTAGTTTTTCCCCTTAAAAATAAAAATAATAGAAGTATTTATTTAATTCAATCTGAAAAGCCATTTTTCATGAAAAAGTAGTCTGAATTTAGCACGTGACCAGCTCTGGTGGTAAAGTAATTGACCAGTGATATTGACAAAATGTCCCAATACCTACTAGAATTCCTTTGTGCAGAACAGATGCATCTAGTGGGACTGAAATATAGTTGACATAGGAGGAAATATTTGGAAGATCTTGCTAAAAGTCATGTTTCATCAAGGACATTAGCACTCTATTTGTCAAAGCATTCAGAAAGCTCCTTAATTCTGCTGGACTCATTGCTAATGCTGCTGCCTATGTTGTGACAGTAATAATCTCCCATTTAATAGAAAGCCACATTCTTTCCTTTTGGGTGAGGATTTGCAAATGGCAATCTGTTCATTCATTTATCAATTCCAGATGTATTTAATAGTCTTTTAAACTGAAAGCGGGGAAACAAAAATTAGATTAATTGGCAATAATCTTCAGTACATTACACCATGCCTTCTGCCCTCTAAGGACTCCTAAATCATTTCAACTACCATTTTGGTGCCTTGGTTGCATTGAGAGCAGGGAAACCTCCAGCCTTGACTTCACTTGGGATGGGCCACCACCACCTGAAGTGTTCGTTCTCTTTCTACCTTTCACCTGTCTTTTCTCTACAAAATCCCTATTTCCCTTTCTGCTTCCAGCCTCACATTGCCTGGATGCTACTCTGGTCCTCCATCCTCCCTCCACTTGTGCTGCATGGTGTGAAGATGGGGGCTTCATTGGTGGATGTCCTGTCCGGCTTTTGGTAGGGAAGAAATTCCCCATCCTGTCCTGTCTTTCTTCTTAATGCTCTATTCCAGTTCCAGACACAAGAGAAGCTTCATTCATAGCCACAGAGAGAGGCAAGCTTTCTAGAGACAGTGCAGCTACAAAGTCCTCCAAGGAGGACAGCTCACCGAAGTTGGAGAAAAAGCGTTCTTGGTTAAGGATGCTCAAATTTAAAATGTAGAGTGGGAGAAAAGTAAATGAACCACACCACTGGCATTTTTAATACTGTGAAAGGCACTGTTTTCCCAGTCTTGCAAGGACAGGAAAAAAAGAAAAAGGAAGCAGTGGCAAAAACCAAACCAACCAAGCACCCAGAGCTCAGGGAACACAAAGAGGTTGGCAAAGTGCAGGAGCCATTAGAGACAATGCACTGCATGTCACAAGTGCCAGTTCTTGCTATTAATATGGCATGAACTATTTATGGTCCCCGCTTACTTCTCAGTGAGAGATGGGCAACTTACCTTGCATCTTGAGCGGGCGTGTGCGAGGCAAAAGCATACAGATAGACATAACAGAGCAGATGGAGAACATATGAGTCAAAGCACGCTCTGTAAACAGACGTTACAGAAGAGGATAGGTGGAAGAAGACTATTTTTTATTAAGTGCTCTTAGCATTTCCTTAGGAGCCTATTCCTTTAGCATAAGGAAACAGTCCTTCTTGTAAGGAACTGAAAAATATTTGTTTTACAGATTGCTTTGGTAGAGATGCAAGTTTTGGGAACCCAAACTATAAGATTAAAGCTCAGCACTGCTAATTATCTTTGCGTAGGATGCATGTATCTTAGCCTGGAGGCCGACACAGGCTGAATATGTAACATACAAGCTGTATATTTCAAAGAGAAGGTATACAGCTTTCCAGCATTTTCTCATTTCCATTTCAGCTCTTCTTTCTTTCTTAATCTCTTTTTAAGAAAGAATGAAAGATGAGGAAAGTCTCTGGATATAACTCTTTTCTTTTCTTTATGCATTTGCTGACACAAAAACGGGAAAATGACGGAGAGAAGGATAAAATGGGAGGAAGAAAACTCATAATGGTAAAAATACAAACCACTGAAGTTTAGGTTTTGATGAAAAACAGATTTAAACAATAATTATGAAAAAGAAAGTTCTAGCTAAAGACAGTTTTTCTTCTTTTTGTTGGAAATGGCTTTTAATTACTCTATCAGCTTTTGATAACTTCCAACTATAAAGTGCTAACCAGCGCAAAACATTTAAATTCATCACAAGTTACATAATGCACTTTAATTCTGTACCTTATTAATGTACTTTCATAACATCGACACATAGATACATTAGCATATCTTGTATATATAAAACTCTTACCATTTAAACCTAAGATATCAGCAATCTTAAAATGTCATGCATCTGCAAAATAACATACATTGTTGTTTTCACCATAAGCATGTATGTATCAGAGTTACATGGATCTTCTAAATATCATGATGAAGTATTTTGGTTTCTCGAGGTATGCCACTTCTTTGTAATATTTACAGAAATAAATCTGCTGTAACTTTTTATTAAAGCCTATATGAAACCACCCAGTAAATACACGTGTCTCCTGGCAGGTCAATTATTCCCGAGGTTTCCACGCAAAGATGAAGTCCTGTAAGATTCACTCTCCTTTCCCTCCTCTCTCCTTATCATGTTTGAATTCTGACGTCTGCCTGCGGAAAGGATGAGTTAACTCAGAGACAATATTGCTATATTTTACCTGCCTAAAGAATGGCCAGCAAGGAGGGCCTGTTCTACTTCCCTCAAAGCCGTGTTGCCCTAATATTGTACTGCATTTGACATAGTCAGATGACTCTTACAGTCCACATACAAATGGAAATGATGTTGACACTTCTGTGTCTCTAATGTTCTTTTTCACAATGACTGGATTACCTAAAACCACTTAGATAACCTTGGTGCAGTTTAAATATACAAGAGAATTTAGCATAACCAGTGCTTTTTGCCAAATGTTATTTTTTAACACTTCCTCCTATGAATCTTAAACCACTTTTTGTTATTCATCTCACTAACCATTCATGGATGAATGGCAATCGCTGAATGTCTTAGAAACAACACCTTGAAAATGTCATTCAAATCAATTTTTCAACAGCATGAGAGGCTAGGAGGTAATTCACACTTCTTTTATAATAATATTCTATAAGAGGTACTGTAGTCATCTGCCTTCCCGCCACCCCCTCCAAAAGTAAAGGATTATAAATTCTCTCTGATTTAGTGCAGCCAAATGTACGAGGCAGAGAAAAACACTGCAGACAGAATATGCTCTTAAGACTGGTAAATTATGAGAAAAGCTACCTCCATTATTGCCCCCAAACTAACCTGTTCCTCCCCAGCTCAGCAAAAGCATAGGAGAAGAATTCTGCAAGGCTGAGTTTTCCTCCTGTGAATAGCAATTTACCCACGGCTAGCAGTTCCAGAAGCATCCAAGCCTGGCATCTGGAATACTGCTGCTTTCTAATGTGAGGAGCCCAGAACTCCACTTTTGTCTCCTAAATATCAGCTGCTTATTAAGACTCATAATGTCCTTCCTCCTGAAGTCGTGTACACCCCTTAGGAGTTCACTGAACCTTTTCTGATCCTCAGATGTCAAGACAGCATTATTCCAGCATTTGCTCATATCCAGGTTTGCCCTGACTCTAAAACGAGCAGCAACTCCAGCCCCAAAGCTGGGACAAAGGGACTAGACACTCTACGGCTAAAAGACTGTTTCATCGTTTCAAGTGGCGACTGATGAATGAGGAGATACCAGCTAAGAAGTCTATGCCACAAGATCCATCCTGCCCGACACATGAGATCAGTTTCTGCTGTTGCCATCATGTCCTCAAAGCACCCTAAACCAAAGCAACAGCAGATTCGAACCATGGCTGAGGAAACCAAACCCAAACCATCTCTTTTCAAAGTCTGCCTGTATTACTGAAAGCAGATGCAAAAAAGCACCAGCACTCCTACCGCTAAGCTAATTTCCACGGTATATTCTATGTACACAGATACAGACTAAGCCAAAGCAATAAAAAAAAGAGGGAGAAATACTGCCTTTTCCTCTAATGAGACATGCAGATCAGGCACCTTCCTGTAAGTCAGCTCCTTTCAGGCAAAATCTCTGATAAATCTTACAGCTAAGAGTGAACCCACACGTTAGCATAACATTTGAACCTAAGCTCATTGCTTCTGGTGACTTCATATGAAGGATGCTGGCACCACACAGTCAGGGACACTGTAGCTCAAACTCCTCTCAAGGTGAACGCTGCATAATCTCTCATCTAACGTTCAGAACTGCAGGCACTTGCCGTGAGCCCCAGCCTTACAGGGCTGCTGGGGAGCCTGCAAATATTCTGCCATATTTAGGGCCTTTTCCAGCAATCCTAGTCAGAACAGTTCAATGATCTGTCAGTCTCACTGCTGCCTCATGCAGGGAAAGATTTCTCTTCCCTTCCATCACACCCGGCAGTGTGTGATGTCAACAAAGCTGACTTGCAGGCCAAAAAAAGACCCCAACCTGTTTCAGTCCTTCTGGTTTTCAGCATGTTCCAGGACAATTCCCAGTCTCCATCATGGGGCTGAGAAGCTTACCTCATGCTCACCAAGTAAGACATCCTCTTCCCCACAGCTCGTCTGGGAGCACTGGTAAGCAAGACCACCACTCTGTGTGGCACCTCCCACACGGTGGAAGACATACCCTGAGAGACAAGGGGAACTTCTACGGTGCCTAGCCTCTGGGCTGCTGCAGGGTCAAACCGGTCCCTCAAGTAGGTAAGAGGAGCTTCAGAGACTGCCCAGCCTGAAAGTAAAGCTATGATGTCTCAGGAATAATTTTTAAAGTGAATTCCTCATGTTGTTTACAGGTTTGGACCTTCCCATTTTTAAAGCAGTTGAAGATTTAACCTCCCCGTGGTGCTCCCTACCAGCACTGCGGCTATTGAGCTGCTTGCTCGCTGTCTGTCTGTCCCACTGGAGAACATTTCCTGCTAAAAGAATTTTTGGCACAGCTGCTTCACTCTGCGCAGGGAGCAGAAAGTCGATGCACAGATTAGCGATCGATTTTCTAAGACGTACCCCACAAATCAGGTCTCCGCTCGCTGTTTGCCTTCGCATTTCTGCCCGAGCCTCTATAATTAATTTAAACAGATACAAGCACTTCTCCTCCTCTCCTTTTTGATGCGAGCTGTTCCAACAGACTGTGCAGTGAAGCTGCAGCAATTTCAAAGGCTTCCGCTCCCTGCGCAGAAGGGAGCAGCTGCAGGAATAGCTCTTTGAAGAGGAAAAGGCACCCAATGGGACTGTCAGGTGGCTCCGAGCCGAGTTCAAACAGCCCCCAAAGTCCTCGGGAGCATCTGAGGACATCAAAAGAGGAAAGATCTAGGCTGGGAGAAGCCTGAAGAATTAATTTAAAAGACTTCCCCCCCATCCCTGAAGCTTTCTTCTGTGTAAGCAGCGGGGTCTGAGAGGAAGAGCCTTCCTCACATTTGGCTCAGATGCTCCTACTCATATTGAAAGGCTGAAAATAAGGGCTGAACACAAGGGGCAGTTGCATTCCTGGTTTATTTATTAAACTATAAATGTATAAATATGCATAAAACCACAAACATATCTACAAAAATTTTGTATTCCTGTATATTATTAAAAAGCTACGATATTTCTATTAATATAAATAAGCATATTATCATATTTCAAAGTGACCATAAACCACTCACAGGGCTTCATGCATGTTTAACTCGTTAACTGATGGACTCATTGACGTGATTTATCTCAATGAAACTGTACTTTTATATGACAACTGTAAATATATTCCTCTGTTATTTACAGCACAGGACACACTTTCCTACTATCCTATTTAACTAATTCATAGCAAATTCAATAGACAAAATAAAGAAAGCTTTGTTTCCTACATATGAATTTGTGCACAGGTACATACGCACACTCTCTGTCCCCAAAGAGTGTAATACCATTGACTTATGGCTGAACTTCACAACTGATGGAAATTTCTAGTGCTGATTTAGCAGGCTTCAGACCTAAGCGGAATGCATCTGGTGAAGCCCTACGGCCTGTGCCGCTCCTGCAGGACTACCCCAGCTGAGAGGTAGTTCAAACAGCAGTCAATTTTTAGTGACAGGCCCACAACAACAGTATTAGAACAAATACATGTTCTTTCCTGAAAGCTGCATGCTTCCTTAATTATTTTTCTATAAATAGATGCCATTTTACTACACTGTGCTACCGCGCGTAACCAGCACATTGTCGAGAAAAAGAACTGACACAACGCATCCTGCAAATGCCTCTTCTTTGTCAAACTGCACTAATTGTTCACCCACCACCTCCAACTTCTCCATCTTTGTCCTCCTAACTGGCAAATCCTGCCTTTTCCCATCAATTTCACACCACTCTTCTCTCTTCAGTTTTGAATTCTGCTTTTGGAAGAATTTAAGTTCATGGGCGTACAAGCCTGAGTTACGCGGTGCACAGACCTACTGTGCGTGCCTATTTATGCCCATGCTTCTCCGCATCCACTGGCAGAGATGTGGAGACCTTTTTTCTGAGACCATGCTGGGTTTGGCAGGACAACCCTGCATCCTGGCAGCAGCTGCTCTCAAACAATATTGCTCTACAAACAGTTTTGCTTTGCTATTAACATTATGCCCCATTCTTCTGATATTGCCCACCAATTCACAATAAAGCATTAAATTGTGACTATTTTATTATACATTGTAATGAACTGACTAACGAACTTTGTCAAAAACACTCCACTTTTCCTGAGCACATAGGCTACTTAACTGAGTTACTAGACAATGTGGAAAAATAATACAGGCAACTAAGATGAGATCAACGGAATAATTCTCATTTGCACTTTTCTCTGAAGGTTTGCTGATACTCCTTGACACCTCACATCTTAGTTGTATTTTCAATGTCTGACGGGGTCAGTTGTTGAGAGACAAAAACTCCGCAGCCAGTTGTTTACACTTCTGACAGCAAAATTAAAATGCAGAGCAGGAAATAAACTGAGATGGTCTCATACTTGAATGGAATATAAACATTCTGCTTAATTAGGTCACTAAGCATATGTTTGTTTACTTAGATATTTTCTCTCTGGCAGTTCATCTCTGGGTAACACAACTACCTCGCTGGAGACAGTGGAATTCCCATGGCAGATAACATGAAGTCGGTAATTCTGGGGCCAGAAAAGTATGCTTATTAGCGCTATTTCAAGTACCTCATAATGAAGAGAGCTAGAGCGTGAGAGCAACACACGGCTCACTGGGTTCATGTTGGTGTCCGCACAAAGGACAGCAGAGCCATTAGGGAGCTGGTTATAGCTCTCCGAATTTCTGCCTGTCCCTGATTCACCTTCTTAGTTGATTGTAATGCAGAGAAGGGTGTAGGAGCTAGTGATGACTATTCCATACATATGGAAAATCTTCCCGTGTTGCAAACCAAGAGGCACAAGCAATATTGCCGCCTACATTCATCTCAATCACTATATAATTTTTTTTGGAAGGGCTGAGGGCGACAAGCTTGAAAGTCTTGTGCTGTTCCCCAAAAGCTGACCAGGGAATCAGAAAATAATGACAGCTTTTAAAGAATTCAGTGCAGTCGATCTGAAAAGAAATGACACCAGCAGCTTGGAGTGCTGGTCTGAGTTCAGAGTGACCCTCTTCCTAAAGCTGGCTGGAAGCAAATAGAGTTCCTGATTTTATTTCAGCTGAACAAATTCCTATTAGTCCACTGTACCCTGAAGGCATGAAAGCCACACCTCAGCTTCTCGCTGTTGGCACATGCGGCCTAGAAATCCCTGTATCAGTTGTGCACATGCTATCTAAAACAGAGCCTTTATTTTAAGAGGTGAAGAAGGCCAGTTACCAGGAAGAGCTGAAGAAGCACACTTTACTACTGCGATTCACAGCTATTTGCTGAGGAAGCTGAAGCTGAGGAAGGCAATGCTGAATCCTGGGATTCACAGGAATACCCACAAGCCCAGAAACCCTAAGTCTGACCCCTTCTGCCTTTCACCTTGTCGTTATTCTTTTCACAGGCTTCAATCCTCACCTCCTTTTTGGCTCTGTGTCACAGACTTCTCTCTCTGCTACCCTTTTCTGCCTTGCTGTGTTCCCAGATCCCCCGGCCAGCCTTTACCTCCCCGAACAACTCATCTGGGACTCTAGATCCATCCCTTTTAACAATCTCTCTGTGCTGCACCCTCATCCACCTGCTTCCAGGAAGCTGTTTCTTTCTTGTCCTCCCCACTCACTGGGCACCATCACTTCTGTGTAAGGACACAGAAGAAGAGCTAGGTTTGCACCAATTCAGAAGCCACAGATTGCCACATGTCCACCTCTAAAATTCTTAGATTTTGGGTTCTATGCTTAAGCCTGGCTTTCCCAAGGAATATGGGACCAGCACTCTGGCCATGTCTCAGTGCTACAAAGGCATGAAATGATTTGAGTCCTGCCTGGGAAGGGGTGTCTCTTGTATAGGTTTCACAGGAAAATCATTTGAGCCAATAGCTCCAATGTTGCTATTTCATTTGTCATAGGCAACAAACCCGACTGCCTGTGCACATATCACCTCAGTTGAATCTGCATGTTGCAACAAACATGCAAATAATTTTTCTAGAAAAGCAAGTTAATTTTAAATTCTGTAGATATATTTGATCTCTGCTACTCTCTACCAGGAAACTGATTATGGAGATAAAAAGGGAGGGAAAATGGACCACTAACTCAAGAATACCATTGGCCGCCTCGCAAAGAAGAAAAGATGACAAATCCATGTTGCTTAATACAAGACCTTGATCTAAATCACCAAAAGGCATGCCCGTACAGACACATTCACTAATTGCAGTTCCTGTATGACCACAGAAATCCTCAGCAATCCGGAAAGCAATGTCATCAAAAGTCATGGTTGCTCTTCCCACTCCAGGCAGAAATGTGTTTGTCTTTCTGAGAAGTTTCTGTGCAACTCAGTCCTTACTACAGGGCTGGGGTAGCGTTTCCTCTGCAGGACCAATGGAACCATCCGCCCACTTTTAACAAGCCTGCCCAGAGTCTGCGGCAACTGAGGACTTCAGAAGCTTGCAGGTTATCCAAATAGACTGAAAACGAAAGACCAGGAAAAGACGTATCCCTACACAACATCGTCTCTTTGTCAAAATTCAGCCTCTTGTTCTAAGGATGAAGGTGCTGGAACACCTCCGATGTCAAAAGATCTGGTTTCCCACAATTCAGTTTTTACACATGGCTGATCTGCGGTTTCTGAAGTTCCCTCCTGAAAAAAATAAGGTACGAATGTAACTCCTCACATGGAAAACTTCAGGCTACACATTTTTTATCTTGGTGAAGTTAGAAGTAATGGAAACTGTCAGGCAAACTTCACTATAAGCATTTTTATGCATAAAATCCAAATCTACACAAAGATGCATCAGACTGCATTTCTCTTGCATCGATTTTGCCAGCATCCCATTTTCTTCTACATCCATCTACGCATTATTTTTCTTCCTCATTTTAAGAGCACAGGCTGCTTGGAACACGCATCCAGCCTTCTTGTCTTCAGAGGTCCAAGCACGCTTCCGGTAGTGTGTAAAAAAACCCAGCAAGTTCTGTTTGCACGACAGCCCAAGCTGCAACCGAGACTCGAGGAAGACTCTGTGAGATGGCTGCGGTACAGACAAGTCAGTGCAAGCACTATGGAGACAGCAGATTCCCCTCGCGACCACAGACCCCTCCTTTTATGGGCCTGTGTTGAAAGTGGGATGGGGCTTTTGGAAAACTGCATCTGCCATTCCCCCCAGATCCCAGTTCCAGGACACGGAGCTTTAAGGACAGGCAGGTTTTTCACAAATAGCTGGTATATTCTGGACAGAGTACCTCCGCAGTTGTTCCTTTGCTATCAGCCTCACGTCGTCTCCTGGGATGAGTTTTTTTCTGATTTCTCAATACAGATTACTTGCACCTGGACAGGGATGATAGGGTGTTGGCAGGGACACTGAGCAGACGAGAGGAGAGGGGAGAAACCTTGCCAGCCTCTGTGTGTGCAACTGCTGAGTCAGGTCAACAGCCCCAGATATCCCTGTCCTCAAAAACGCAGGTGCAGATGGCCATATAAAAGTAATCTTAATTTGGCTGCTGCCCAAATCCCACATTCTTCTTGGCTCTGCTGGACCCGTTTTCCCACATGACCTCATCTCCCATGCCCTCACGGCAGCCGGCCAGGCAGGCAACGCGCAGTTGATTCTCCAAACATACAGGAGTTGTTGTGGAAGTGGGAAGGAGATGGGAGTCCGATACAGGCCAGAGGAAGCACGAACAGGCATGCCTGGGTCTGGGCCTTTGACCCCCAGACTTCCCCACCAGCCGCTGAACTCCGGGAGCCAGATCCTCAGAGCTGCCGGGCTGCCTCGGTGCCCTTCCGCCCCGGCAGCAACGCAGGGGCTGCAGGAGAGCCCTCCACATGAAGGACTCGGCCGGCGTACGGCTGCTCTGTGCAGGGCCCGGCAGCCCTAGCTCTGTCCCCCTCTGGGACAGGACCCGAGGCTGCTCAGCAGTGTCAGGGTGCCCTTCAGGGAGACCCAAGCTGCTGCAAACCATCCTCAGCGGCTGAGGGACCGGCCAGGCCCCTGCCCCGTTCCACACTCAGCTCCCAGTAGCTGACGACTGAGACGCAGCTACGTGAGCAGCAACTTCTGTGGCAGCTTGAGGACTGAAGACGAATTCCCACTCCCATCTCAACACATGAGTTAAGACTGAATACAGCTACAGCATATGGAGCTCACAGCCGTATCCAAACACAGCCACTGAAGATTAAGAAAGTCGAGTTTAACCTACGCAACCCTTAACTACGCCTGACTACCGTGCAGTTTTCCTACAGTGACTGTATTCACCTGTCTACAAAAGAAGAGTAAATCCTTTCTTTTAACCTCAGCAAAACAATCAGCAAGTTTGCACGTTCACCATTTGCCAGGGAGACCAGTGGCAACGCAACACACAACATCTGACCAAAGGCGGTTTCTGTGCTGTATCTCAGTTTCCAAACTGAAGCCACTTTGCATGCACAGCTAATGAACTTTGTAACTTGCCTGATTTGCTTTTGAGGGACTCTTATTTTTCCCCTTTTCAACAATTTTTCAAAGACAAGTGAAAAAAAATTTCTCGATTTTGATTACTGTAAAGTAGAGACAAAACCTGGACTACTCCAGACAGCAAAAGTTTCAGGAATTCACAGGCAGTTTGAAACAGGAAAGTGGACTGGAAACCATGACACCACTTCACTGTAGGGATCACTGCTTCAGCTGCTACGATGTGGCAAAGGAAAATCAAAATTTGCCACACTCAGATGTGTATCACATTTCATGACGCATATCTAAGCACCACCCATTCCCTCGTCTCGTGTTTTAGCATATCCCATGTGTTAGTGCAAAAAATAAAAACCCGAGCAGTACGCATGAGAATGACAACACCATCGGGAGCCTCCTGCTGTTGGAGGCTATATCGAGGGGAACTTTGACTGTCAGCTTGGCTGAGCTCCAATTTTGCCCTAAATATGGTGCAACTGGCTGAGAAGAGCTTGGGACAACAAGGTGAGAAAGCTTGCCACCAGAGGACTATCAACATACGCGAGTGGCTGCCTTCCTCTTTGCTGGGCTCTGGCACAGACTGATCATAAAGGGAACACTAATAAATACGACCAAGTGTTAGGTACAGTGTGTGCCAAGCTCAAGCAAGGCTGCAAACGCAGAGCAGGGGCAGTGGCCTCGAGGACTGGGGCACAGGCACAGAGCAGCACACTGGTGTCTGCACCGGCATCGTGGAGCTTGCAGTGGGAAGGAAAAAATGAATTGCGAGAGGAACTCCATTTTTAACCAAGCTGCTAAAAGGCACTTTATGCCTATTTGAACGTGAATTGTGTCAGCAGTGGAAACAGAAAGGGAAGGGTGGGCAAGGTTAGGACTGTCCATTAAACTCCCTGGCTTGGCTGGGACAGAATCCTGGAATCCTGTAAGGTATCCGAATGCGCTGCAAGGAGCACTCTTCAAGTCATGTCCACACTTTTAGCCTCCTTTAGGGCTATGACTGTATGTCAGGACCTTCTTCACATCGTAGCCATGAAGTTGCTTCACAATCTTTGCTGGCTCCTAGGGACAAATACTGAGTGGGAAGCTTTACTCTTTCTGCCAACTTGGATCATGGTCATTGCAACTTCCCATGGTTGCAAAATGCATCCAAAGATCCTGTGGATGTCCTCTTGCACACGAGCTCCGGGCTACGCTTTAGGTTGAAATCATGCTGTGAACTTGGGAGAAGGGAGGTGTGTGGGAAGGAAGAAATGAGAACAGAAGGGAAGGACACTGCAAGAGCCAACAGCAGGGTGGAGAAATGGAGATACACAGGAAACTTATCCTTACCAGAAATGTAACACAGAAGATTGTTGACATGACACCCTAGACAAAAAAGAGCTACAGAAAATACTATTAGCAGCTTTGGAGCTGTGCATGATCAGAGTTGCAAGGAAGAAGAAACATCCTGAATCTGAATCACTATCTGTCCCTGAAACAGAGACCTAATTAATTTTTGGTTTTAAAAGCTGGAAGAGATCACTGATCATTTGAGCATGTTTCAGCATGATTGAAAACAAGTAAGGAAAAACCTAACTTACAAGTTCCAGCAAGCCATGTTTAGGATGATTTGTTTTTATCACAGTTTTTTTAGAATGAGCATTTACAAAAATCCAAACATAGATTTGTGGCTCTGTATGTACAGTAAGTAGAACATTTGGTTGCACTGTGGTCATCTCAGTGGTATTAACCCGCAGCCTCGTGATTCATTATTTATAACATCACTCTCTTTGTGAAGTACCAGGTCACACTCATTATAAACCCCAGACATTTTCACGTCAGTACTAAAATTTCAATCAGTCTTTAAGAATGAAAAAGAGGAAGAAATTAAATAACCCAAATGGGCAGGATAATTAGATTCTCCAGGAACACACACCAGGACAAGCAGGATCAAGTCAACAGGAATTTTGGCTCTAATATGACAAAGTGTGAATAGAAGCTCTTTTGCCATGCTTGTCAAAAGACCCCACGCAACAGCCTGGCCATGTAAGCAATTGCTATGACCTTCTGTGGACCTGCAAACAGCAAGTAGCTCCAGAAGTGAACGTGCACTACTGATCTCAGCTAGTAAAATTCATCCCTGCTCCCACTTCTGTAAGCCGTGGCAATCCAAACTCTTATTAGGCAGCAAGAATTCAGGGTAAGGATCATCCTCTACTGTGTGCTTTGTACAGTGCCAGGCACGAGGGGGTGGAGGATTCTAGCTGCCACACAACATAAATAATAGTGATTCATCTTTCTGATGCCTCACTATTAGTTTGATTACCTGGCTTGATTCACTTGAGGTCTGTAAAGGCTTCTGTGGGTTGTCAGAAACCTTACTTCCTCAAGCTGTTTATATGGGTGAATAAAACCCCAACACACCTGCCTCCTGAGAGGACGCGTTTAAGGCAGAACACAACACAGCCTCTCCTCTTCGTGTCAAGGAATGCAAGTTTGCCTGAGCTGCTCTTGAGGTGATGAAGAAGGGTGGGAACCGAAGCTCTGTATCTGCAGCCAACAGCAGCTTCTCTGTAGCTCAGGTGTGAGTTATGTTTTGGGCGAAACATATGCCCCAAACTGTGCTACTCCTTCTAACCCCTGCAAGGGACTGGAGGTTCTTTCTGTTCCCTGAGTGCACAGGGGATGCACAGGACGCAGATCCCCGTGCCCTCACTCCACTCTAAACCATGTTCTTGGCTCACTTGCTGGTGCAGCTATTTTCGGGAAACAGATTTTTGTTCATTTTAATAAAGTCTTGTCTCTATTAATTCATCCTGTCCACATTCTCATCAAGATCCAGACTCTCACTCTGTCTGGGACTCCAAATGTCTGGGATGTGAAAAAAAAAGCAATGCTTTGCTACTCCCGCAGTACTCGTCTATCATTGTTTTTACAATGACCCATGCCATCTCTTTTGTTTCTTTATGAGCCCTTGTCAACCCACTACCTATTTCTACCTGCCCTCTGCTTATCTGGGTTTAGGTATTGTGCTTTTACCTGTACTGGACTAGAATCCACCAATTTTCAGCTCGCTCAGGGCCATGGGCTTCTCACGTTTTATTTTTTTACGCTAGAGTTTAGCCATGCAGTTACCCAGCATGTCCCCCTGCAGCCCTTACTCCCAAGAGCTGATGACTGCACTGATAGCAGCATCCTTAATATCAGAGTACTGTTCTTTTCAGTGGAAAGAACAAATTGGTGAGTAAAACATAAAAATACAATAAATTAAGATTTTTAAAAACAGTCCTTGTGCCTGCCTCTTCTACCTAAATGCCAACAAACTCTCTACCTACCTCTGCAAGTCTAAGTTTCAAAACATCTTCTTTCAACAACCAGTCTGATTTTGATGCACAACTCCTCCACCCCAAGGCAGGATTCCCTTCTAATTCCTATATCTCTTCAGTCCATGCTTTTCTCTTCATCCTTTCCTGGCATTGTCCTTTAATCACGCTTGTGAAAAAATACTTGTGGAAAAATCACACCTCTCATTGGCCTCCACTATTTCCCTTCTCTTCTACCCAAGACCCATGAGCAAACCTGTCCTAATCGTTGAGAAGGCTTCTAAACTGTACAAATGACCAAAGAAAGACAGACACCTTTTCAAGTACACTACAAAATTAAATCTTGTAATCTACAGCAGTTACAGGCAGAGTATCAATCTCAACTAATGATATAGTTATAAGCTGTTTCAAATGCCTTCTTCCAACCCCCCAGCTAAAGTGGGTGAAAGCATTCCAAACTAAACTCTTGCAGCTTCTCAAAGCAATGTCACATCTCTTTCCCTTCTTGTGCACGTAACCTCTCTGAAGTTCGGTCAGTCACAGCTCGAACTGCACCTCCAAACACCTGCTAAACATTCACAGCGTGAGGTAGACAGGTTACATTGTACACTCTTGAAGAGTAAAGACCATAAATCTCTCTTGTGTAGCCAGTGAGAAGCAATTCCTTGTCAGCAGACACAAAAGAGGAGATATGAAGATAACCTTTCCCTATCTGTGTTGCGGTAGCCTCTGAAGGCTGTAAATCTCTCCAGAGTGGCCATTACAATGATGGCTCTACATGTTGTGCTTGAAGAATAGTGACATTTCATCATCTGCCTACTAGAGACGCTGAATCAATGGAGAAGTATTTTACAGTTTTCCAAGGGCACACAGGGCCAGCAACGCATGCTGCTACTACATCTGCTCAAGCTTTTGCGCTGCCCACTCACACATTATCAGTACTTTTCCCATGAGCTTATAAGGGACATTTCCCAACTTCCCTCTGCCAGATGTACCTCTGCAACCCAACCCACTACGCTGCAGAACCTCTGCTCAAATAACCTTAGGTCAGCAAACGCATGTCTTGGCTTCTTGCTTTCCTGGGCTTGCAACAATGGCTGATATTCAGCACTTTTCTACTTCTCCATATTAGAAAAGAGTGAAAAGCCAAATGACAGCATTTTAGGTTGTGTGCAGTTAAGCAAAGGCGACCTTGAATCAGGACTGATGTTAGCTGCTGCTTCGTTCTATGGTCTCCTGAAAGATCCATTTCCTAAGTCATTAAGCATTTAGCTTTTCCAAAGCTATCTCTATACCTGAAGCCCACATTCTACTTCCAAGTGAGGGAGGTACTTTTGAGCCTAAGACCCACCCATGTTTGAAAAGGTGAGTTTAAAATCAGAAAATCAGAGGATCACTGAGGTGGGAAGGAACCTCTGGAGATTGTCTAACCCAAGCTAACTGTTCAGAGAAGAGTTAACTAAAGCAGGCTGCCCAGAGCAGTGTCCAGTTACATTTTGAATATCTCCAAGGATGGAGACTCCACAGCCTCTCTGGGCAACCTGACTCAGTGTTGAGGATGAAAACATCACAGAGTCAATGTTGAAGAGAGCCTGTCTCTTAGCAGTCACTCTTTTCTCCCTCTTTATCAGCTCCCTGTTACTGGAGCTGATGGAGCGTAAGGGTAGAAGAAGATTTAGCAGGGGTTTATTCTTCATTGCAGTACAGAATACTCATGATGCCATCTGCCTCTGAGGTTCATGAGCAGGACGAAAACAATGCCATTATTGTACCCGCCCCTTGGTACCTAGTGTTCAGTTTAAGAACCTCATACAGAATCGGTACAAGGAAACAAGAGGAAACAGGGCTTTCAAATGGGAATTATTCACCAGAGGCAGCCTTGCAGCCAGCCACCAACGCCACTGTGATTTTTCACCAGCTTGTCCGTCACATCTCCACCCTTCTCCTGTAAGGTTGTTTTTTTCAGCATGCTTGCTAATTCCAGGATTGGATGAGGAATCTTCCACACCTAGCTAGCATTTTCTTAACCAACAGCATTAATTTTAGAGACTTGTAGCTCCATTCTACAATACTTAGATACCCATAGGTATCAGGTTTCAAATGGAGGGGGTGGGGTGGGTAGGAAAGAAATCCTGTGATGTTTGGAAGCAAAACTCCCAGGTATGTACAGGACCATTGCTGAAGAACCAACTGATGTGATCTCTACACAGGTGGAGTTGTTTATTAAGAATGCATTTTGGTTAAATTTTATCATCTGTGCTGCCAGTATTCTCTGTCCTCTAAAAAACACCTAATTATGAAACAAGCATAGGCAATGATGGTTTGACATAAACCTAACCAACTTCCAAGCCATAATTAAAGTAAGGCTACAAGATAGCCCATGGCCAGGGAGGGAATTATGGGTTTTTCTTCGGTAAAACTGAGAAGTGGATGTGTCAGAGCAGCCATCCAAAACAGCAAAAATAAGGCAGCTTCCAAAGTAAGTACAACATGTAATAGATGTACTAGACAATTGACTGCAAAGGTTAGAGTCATCTGGGCCAAGACAGGATTCTTTTCCTTGAATTTTTATACTGAAATAAGAAAAAGTCAGCTGAAGTCAGCCTTGTCTTTACCAGAAAATTACTGCCTAGTAATATGTATAAAATAACTCAACACAAAAAGATTGGGGCAGACAAAGACTACTACATTTAAAGGACCTTGATGCTAACTGGAACAACAGATGATGATACGAAGTTAAGGATGACAGTGCTACATGCCATGTCAAATTTAGCTTGCATAAACTAACATGATAGTTAAACGATGTTGAAGTATAGCTTCCAGATAGAAGAGGGAAAGAAAGTCAGAAAAAACCTGCTTAAGATGATTTCTGATGACTTTCTTACTGGAAGGACATAATCATCCAGTTAAGACCATGGTAAAAAGAGAATGTAGTGTCTTGAAGGAATTCCGTCCCACCAAACAAAACAATCTTATCTCCACATATATGCACAGACCTGATAACAGATACTGTGACAGAATAAATGTAAATAAAGTTACTCCTCACTTCTACCACTTTTAAAAATTCTGAAAAGCGCAAGTGATAGATAGGCATAACTGAAGTAAAGCACCACTCGCCTGTTTCTCAGTCCAAATGGCAGTAGTTTCTGACTTCTTGTGCTCTTTCACTGTTCACTTTTCACTTGTGCTTTTTTGCTAAGATTATGATGTTCCACTCTGCTTTTCAAATAGAGATTCCAGAAAATTTCTAATTGTAATACATACATTTATAGTCTCTCTCAGTAAAACCAAAATGCTACACATGAAAACAACTAGCAGTAAGATATCAATGTGTCTGAGGTACAAAACTTCTGAATTAAAGCACTATATTTGTAATCAAAAGATAATTTCATTACGGACAATCATATTTCTGTCTGGGTCTTCGAGTGGAATTTATTAGATTGCTCCAGCAATTGACATACAATATCATTGTCAAATACTTATAAATTAAAATATGTATACCAGAAACAGTCTTAATTCCATAATATAAACTGGAGAATTCACTCCATAAGCAGGACAAAGTGGTCTTTAAGCACTTCAAGCACTAGAAAGGGGTATTAGGTAATAATTTCTATCTTGGAGTACGGGAATTAATTTCTTTCAGATCGCAGCTTTCCACCGATAAATGCAACTACTGTGCCACCACCCTCATTACAAAGTAGGAATACAGGGTGAAGGCAAGACCTATGCAGGAGAGCAAAACAGAAATACTGGATGGAAACACTATGATGCCCGACCTTTTCTCATCAGGCTGAGAGACGTGTTTCAAGGTTGCCCATGTCGTGGCCAAGCAGCTATACTGAAGGTGAGAGCAAGACTGCTGTACTGAATGTAAAGATGATAGTAAGGGCTCAATTCTCCATCATGCTCAAGCTCTAGTCAGCACAAATACAGAGCAAGAGCCAGCGTTCAAACATACAAACCCTTCATCTTTTGAACTACCCGGTCATAACCAGAGCCACTAGTGTCAGCCTCTCAAAATGTAATATAGACTAAGAGATGTATCTACACAGATACGCTGCTAAACTCTAACCCTGCGCAGGCAGTTTATGTTGGCAGAAAGTTCCTTGACCAAAATACACTACAATGACAAAAATATTTTTATAAGTATAACCACATCCACTTCAGTGTAGAAAGGAAGTGACATTGGGCAACCTAAACCAACACTGCCACAGCAGCAAGAGTTGCAAAGATAGCCAGCTTTCACATATGTTAGCTGCTACGTTTCTTCTAAATCAGCCTCAGACATACACTGATGCAAGAGGCTGGCAAATGGTGGCTGTAGCAGGAGAAAAGGCCTTTGATATGCTTTGCTATGAGATGCTTCCTTGCTACAGGAGGACTGCTCCAACAGCCCTGTCCATATTCAGCTTCTCCCACTATTTGGCCACTACATGAGATGGCCAAGAGATCAGGTCAAACATGAGATCAAACGGGAGAACACAACTTACACTCTCTCCTCTTTTTTTCACAACTAGCATCAGCTTAGGGCCATGGGGAAAGAACAAGGGAAACAGGGGAACTGTAAAATACACAACAGTAAGAGCAGCATTTTCATAAAACTCTTTAGGAGAAAAGGCAAAGAAGAGCACCGCTTTTACACTCTTCTTCATGTTCCTTTTCCACACATCCCATCCCCAAATACAGGACAGAGCAGAGCAATGATAAACGGTGAGCTACGATTTCCCTCCACCTGCTGAGCAGCCCCGCACCTATCCACCTGCAAGTCCCGCACCTTGCTGCCCCGCACTGGGCCCAGGAATGCAGCATAACGTCCTTAACTAGCACTAGTGGTATAGGACACTGTAAAGGCAACTGCTGGAAAGCACTGTGGAGTCATGTAAGTTCTATTTTTTTCTCAGAAGATATTATGATCTTCCCTTGTAGGATACTAAATGCAGATTTATTTATCTCTTCCAGATTCTTACATGTTTTCAAAATCCATTAATGCAGTTTGTTTGAGGAAGAACTTGAAATGCGATCTTTTTATCAATTACCAAGAGAAACTGGGAGTTATACAAAGGTTTTCTTTTTTTTCTTGGAGGGTTTTGGTTGTTTCTCTATGTGTTCTTGTTTTTAAACACAATGGAAAGGAAATCATGTGCTTCTATAACTGGCCAGTGTTTCTCTCTCACATCAGAAAATATTTTTGAAGCTTGGATAAAGAGTGACCAAATGTTTAAATACCATTTTTCCCTCCCTTGTCAGAATTCCATGTATTTGTCTTTAAAAAGCCTTGCATTTGCTCTTACTTTTAAAAAGCTGGCAGAGGCTTGGCCACACATCTCCTAACAATATTAAGAAAAAAAGATGTGGGCAAACCTTTTTGTGCAATTCTCTGAAAATCTCAATCTTTGATGAAACAGAACACCAAAATAAAAGTAGTAATAGTGTGGTTGATGTTAACCTGAATGGTTCAGTTGTTCAAGCTTTATCTCATGCCATGCTTCCTGAATATGGATAGTTTGGTTTCTGCAATAATAGCAGTTTGGATAAGTTATTTCATTATTTCATCTCAACTGGGTTTTTGAGGAAATGTTACTTGATTTGTGGGTATGTTGTTCTTATTTACCGATAAAATACTATATTCAAATACAGCAAAGACTTTTTCCCATTTGTTTTATATAAAAATAATAACAATTCAGCTGTATCCCTGGAGGATTTATAACTGACAAAACTCTTCCAAGGGTTACTTTATCATCCTATTTTTGTTCTTGCTTCCAGTTTGTCAGCAACTGAATCAATAATTAACTTGGACTGTCAAGTTTTCTGTAACATAAATAGAACATTTAAAATAACAACCTTGAAAAGCCCTATTTTCTTTAGGTTACACAACATCTCAAAAAAGCAGGCGGCTGAAAACCACTACACAACTGATTTCAACGTTTTGAGTTTCGAGGGAAAGTCAGCTGCAGGACATCCACGCCTGCTTTTCAGAGGCTCAGGATGAATGAAAAGTGAGCACTCTTCACAGGTTTTCTGAACGAGTGTATGACAGTGCTCTTGGCTTTTTCACTGCCTATCAAAGTCGCGGGTTGTTCCTAGCCTTACAAACACCTCTGATCTGGATCGGTGAGGACCCATCAAAGAACCTGCTTTCTCAGGGTCTCACAACAGATGACAACAGACAAGTATGCATTGCTTTGCAGGCAGCAGTCACCCAAGATGCCAATTCACGTGACTGCTATTAGCAAAGACAAACGTATAACCTATTCATCAAAAAAAAGAGAAAAAAATGCTCACTTGTATCCCCTCCCTCCAAATCTCTGCAGCTAAAGTAGCTGTACCATGCAGTTCCTTAGAGAGTTGGGACAGTATATTTCTTATTATTCTAACGAGATGGGAAAAACAATGATGTGACATCAATGGATATAAATGTGGTTGCAGCTAGGATTGCAAAAACCCTCTTGCCTTATGAAAATAGTTCTGCTCAGTTTTAGAAGGGTTGAATTATTATGCCTCATTATTCCTGATATATTGGGGAGTTGGGGAGCAGGCAACAGACTGAAAACAAGGAATCTGCCAGCAATATTTAGTGCAGCATACTGCATTTAAGTATGTGGTGAGGTGTGATCTTATTTTTGGAGATATGCTGTACTATTTGGTTTAAAACCAACCGCTGGCAAAAAGACAATGGAATATAATTACCGAGGAGGCTCTTTTGCACAGGATCACAACGTAAAAGCAGAAGAAAACTATAATCAGGCTTACAGTTCTGTCACTATGGGCTCTTTCTTTTTTTCTCCATAATTTCTCAAACAAGCGGGGTAAAATACTACTAAACCCACTTTTTCTAGATTAGGAGATGAACAGCACACCACATCACACTTCACTAACTCCAGTCTGGTTCCAACAGTTTAATCATCTTTTCCTCAGGGGGAAGCTGACGCTGAATAGGTACCAAAAAGGAAACAATGCTCCTAGCTCGGGCTGAAGATTTTGCTGTTCATTTTGAACACAGGGGACCAGTTCAGGGAAACCACCTTTTTATGAAGTATCTGTTTAAAAAATGGCAAAGAACGTTCCCTGCTGGAACTGCCTGTGTAAATATACGCTTAAGACTTTAGTCTAAACTGCAATATGTTGTCCTCACTACTGGGGACCTGGCTGCCTTCTCCACTCCCATATCCTAAGAAGCAGCTATGCAGCACAGCGATTTGATGAAGCTCTTTCTCATGACATTCTGGAAAATGATTCAGCTAATGGCTTGGTGGGCAGGTCCAATTTTTTGCCTCATTGTCTGTGTTCTGACTCCAACTCTGTATAATATTTTGGAGAAAGTTCGCCTTTTCTGCACTGTGCCGAGTAAATATTTTGTCAGTTGTTAAGGATGAGCTACAGAGTAAGACCCAGCAACGTATCCAAATTCAGCAGCAAGACTTGGAACTGTGTTAGAACTTTTTCCAGATTGTGATTTGTAATGTATTTCAGAAGCCAGCAGAAAACCAACCACTTGAACTGTTACAGAAAGGCTGAATGAACCCTTTTCAAAGCAGTGAAAATGTTTTTCCCCACAGCTGAAAGAAAAAAAAAAATCATTAACGCTAGTAGAAAGGGCCGGGTGGCGAAGGTGGAGGTTTACTTCCTGACTGCTCCACGGGGCAGCGCGTTCCCCAACGAAGAGCAGCATCTCTGCTGCACCAGACGGAAAAACCTGGCTGGGAGGAGGCGACAGGGCCAGTGCTAAAGCCAGGCTGTGACACAAACCGCCTATGCCAGACACATCTGCATGACCCGCTGGTGAGGGGTGAGCCAGGAAAATGCAAACAGAGGGTGCCCTCCATCCTGTCTCCGCAGTGGAACTATAGAGAAGGAGGCACAAATGAAGACTAAACAAAGGCTCGTTTCAGGAACATAATTATTTGATCTCTGCTGCAGCCAGGCAATTACTAGAAGTGATGATCACTAAAACTGAATTCCACTACTTAAGCTAGAAAAACATTCAGCTTATACATTACTAAATAAAGAGAATGAAAAGTGCACACAACTATGCGGCTCAGCATACATCTATAATAATGTCATGGTAACCACTTGTTTGTACTTCTTATGTTATGTCTAACACAAAATCTCTACGGTAATATTCTGCGGAACAAAGAAACAGACAGACCCATATACCTGGTGCTGTTGTCTGGACCAATGGAGGACTAAAATTAAAAGAAACACCTCCCTTTCCAATGAAATACTCCTTCCTCATACACTTTTGCTAGAAGCTGTATTAAAATAATGAGTATTGTGAGATTAGCATGCCAGAAAGATTCTGTCTGCCTTTTACTGTTATGATTGGGGCCTGAAAAATGATTTTTACAGTCTGCATGGGAAGGTACAAAAATCTTAAATCACGATAAGAATGCAAAGGATGAAAAAGGCCACCAGGAAAGCAGAAACAGAGAAGACAGAAACTGAAAAAAATTATGTTGCTGTCCTCAGTGGCAAGTATACCTGAGGAAATTTGTCACTACACCAGCTAAGCAACAGTAGTAAAAATGGCAAGCAGTTTCATTTCCTCCCATCCACCCATTCTTCCTTCCTTTCCTCCTCTCCATCCCCCTTCCTCCTTCTTCTCTTTCCTTCCCCTTCTTCCTCTACTTCTCCTTCTCCATTTTTTGATGCTTTTTCTGATGTATGGACTTTACATCAAAGATACTAGTAGGCTTTTCCTATCAGAGGAGAGGGTACCACTTTCTCAACCAGGAATCTGTTTTGGACAGCGTTTACAATGAAGCCTGGCTGATGGTTCTAGTCCCTGACTGACCTCTGCTATTTCTGGCATGCTCAAAGCCAAGCAAGCCAGTCCTTGAAGGAAGGCCGTAACAAAACGCTCCTAGGCGGCCAGAAGGATTTCGTTTTTGTTGCAACTACACTTCACTACTGGCAACTGCATCCAAAATATCTCACTGAATCATCAAGTAGTAAGTTCAGGCATAAATTGACAAAATCTACTAATTTCAATTTGTAAGAAGAGTAATTCTTGACAAAATTCACAATTTGCAGTGTGAAAACATTTCCAGTTTTGTCTTTTTAGCACATCCAAAAGCTTACCATCTTGCCCTCCCTTCAGCTTTGGGACATCATGTCAGACAAACAGCACAGGCTTTTTCTTCTCCAGACCAACGTGTCGTATGTACTGGTTTGCCCCAGAAGTCCTTCCATCCCATCTGATTTCAGGACCTTCCTATCACACTCTTTGGCCAAGGGCTCCTCCATACTACCACTCTCCTTCTCCTCCCCATCTGCTGGGCTGGATAAATGCCCTCTGCTCAGCCCTTCCCTGCCCTGCCCCAGGCCCTGGGTGCCCCCTCCCTTCTGTTTCGCAGTCCTCTCCTCCTCCTCCCCCTTGCCCATGCCTTCCTATGCTCTTCTCCCCAACTCTTGCTTCTTTTCTTTCCCTCCGGAGAGCTGCTCACATATCAGTCTTTTCTCATTCACCAGAAGCGAAGTGGAAGTGACACAACCAGCTGAAGAAGCTGCAGGTGAGGTGTGTGGTCGTGTCCTGCCTACCTGCGGCAGCTCGTCCATCAGCGCCGGGCTGCGACCGGGGCTCTCCAGCACGGCCAAGCCCCCTTCAGCCAAGCAGAACGCTTCAGAGCCACCACTCAGGCGTGGAGACATGCAACATATGGGTGTGTAAGTAGTGGTCAAAAAAACTGCTGGAGGAATGTAAAACTTCTGGGACAAGTCTAGAGAAGAATAGTTCGTTGTCTCATGACACTTGCTGGTTTCTGGTTTTAGAATGGCTTTTTAATAAAAGCAGTCAAAACTACATATAAAATGAAAAATAAAAGATTCTGAGCAGACATTTTTCCTCCCATACTTTTCTGGCTCGGTTTTACAACTCCACTGCAGATGAACCAGGGACCAGAATGTCAGTACAGACTGGAAGATCCACCCAAGCTTCACAGTGCTTCAGCTCAGGACGCTGGCTGAATCCCACTGGGATCCTGCATGGAACAATGCAAAAAATACAAAGGGACACATTTTGGAAAATGCTAACCCAATTGATTCCTGCATGTTGAAGTAAAGGCACGAAATGGCAAAAGGATCTCTGGCTGCTCTTTTAAGGACTGCTGAAACAGGTGGGAAAAGAAGCTCTTTTAAGATGACGATTTCCTTATGTAAGCAAACACCACAACAGAGATACGGCAAGACATTAAACCTGCAGTCTCCTTTCAAGGCCTGGCCTCATCTTCAACCCATATTTACATCTACTCTCAACTGAACTTTGCCCACTTAGGGAGGTCCAGTCCCCCCCGTGGGACCATTTACTTTCTCTCAGCTGGCGGAATTCAGGACCACGACACAACAGGACATGTTATTTTATATACACAATTGACCAAATCCAGGTGGCCTTTATTGTCTGCTCAGTGCATTTTTACTCAATGCTCTCTCAGGCAAAAATCAATGTCCATTCAGAAATGTACAGGGAGTTTGCCTGGGGACAAAACAGGTGAGATCTCACTTCCATCAACTCCAGTATCAGAAAGTCTTTCATACCCTGCAACTTTCTTAGTGGCCTTCTGCCTTCCCATGTAATATTGCTTCTATCCACCTTTTGAACCACTGTTAAAATGTTGTACTCACCTCAAAACTCTGCTGGTGCCACAAATGGTAACAAGACGTGTGGCAATTTTGCAACTACTTCTTAAATTTTAATTTTTTGTGACTCTTGAGGAACTGTATTAGCTCATATATCATCAGAGAGGAATTCAATTCTCATCAGGGGACGTAACACAAAAAACTGCCATTGCCTCTTTCTGGTACGCAGGCAGTATTTCGGTGAGCCTGCAGGGGCAAATCTTCTCAGCATTTCAAGAGACAAAGTCACAGAATCATAGAATCATAGAATGGTAAGGGTTGGAACTGACCTTAAAGATCATCTAGTTCCAACCCCCCTGCCATGAGCAGGGACATCTTCCGCTAGACCAGGCTGCTCAGAGCTCCATACAACCTTCTGTGTCAAAACTGTAACATCAAGAAGAAACATCACTGACATCTTAAGCCATTTATGCATGTGTTTCTAATTATTTTCTTTCAGTATGCTATCCAAAATTAGAAATTACATTAGTATGAGAACACAGGTTTTCTCTGTCATAGTTTATCTTCTCATCTTCCTGCTAGATCAAGGAATGAAGTAATAACAATTTATTTATATATGTTAAAAATTATAGCCTGCTTACATGTATTTATTTTCTGATAAAGTCAAGAAAGAACTATCCATAAAAAGTAAGTACAGTCCAAGTAAAAGTAATTGTTTCAACAAAAAATGTCTCTGTAAGGTGTTCCATGTGTTTACCAAGCAAAAAACTTAACTGAGTTTAAGTGAATGAAGGGATAGAGACAGCGACTAAATGAGGAGACAGCAGGTAACAGAATCAGGAAATTAGGTGTAAGCCACCACAGGATTAACTACACAGACCCAGTCCTCTGATCTGCTCTGTTTGGCACCTGGCCTAGAATAATGCACAGCGCATGTATGCTCGCTACCCACGTCCAGTTTCAGTGGTGTACATGCACTGCCTATCCCTACAGTTCTGCCACATTTCTGAAAACATACCGTTCTGAAAACGTACCGCAGACATCAAATTTTTCGGCATGTGCATGTTCAAGTCAATTGCTTAGAAGAAACACATCATTTTGGGGGTATCTGGCAAGTCAGACTTAAATGCTTACTTTTTTAAGACCAGTGACTGAAAGCAAGTTTCTGCAATTTTGTTTACTGCCATGAAGAAATTCACACTGAATCTTGACAGCACATAAGATGACATATGATGAGGAAAGAGCTTAATAAGGCAGGCAAATATCAAAGAGCAATTAAATACAACTTGAGAAAAACATTTTAAAATTTTGCTTAGAAAAGTTTAATTATATGTATTTTCAAATCTGTGAATGTGCTTCTTAAAAAGCAAACCATTGGATAATTCCTCACTGCTCTGAAAGGAATGGCCTAATTTGTATTGATGTCAAAGGGGTAAGATTTCATTGCATATATCAAAAAAGAAGCTATAGCAAACGATAAAATTAAATAGTAATATGTTTTGCAGGGTTGGCAGAGTATGTTCACAGCATGGGAAGGATAAAGATACAATATATAATATCATTTCAATACATATCAATATAATTTCAAAGACAAGAACCAAATTTTGCACATTTTGTAAGCTTTTCCTTATTGTGTGCATTATCTGGCATTTTGCATGGCGTATATTTGGCCCCTCTGACGAAACAAACTAACTCGAACTTCATTCCAAGAACAATCCAAGAGAACTAATGAAACTTTCTTAACCTCACCAAAAGGAAGACAATTTAGAAGATGTCCTCACTTCTATTTTTGTGCTTTTGCACTATGTGAAAAGCCATTAAGTAGTAAAAAGCAATTAAGGGGCTTTAGAAGCAACTGGAGAACAGATCCCTCTAGCACAAGCTCCATGAGGACAGCTGTACAGCTATCCTTCAGCATAATGTACACCAAAGTAGAGATGTATCTCACAGCATGACTGGAATTTCATACCACACTCAGCCCAGCAGGTAGTCTATGTAAATCACTAATCTGGGGAACACACATCACTGCACAAGTCTTTTCAGCCTATGGTGCAGAAAAGATGCAGGAGGGTCTTAGGAGAGCCTGTCGCCTCCACTGCTTCTCTGTTCTCTGGGACACAAGTTGAACCTCTCAGAAGCTCAGTGTAGAAACTTGCCCACAGCTCCAACATCTGTGAACTATGTATTTCTTCATATTTAATTTATAGTTATCTTTTTCATATTGCCATCCCATCTTCCACCCAAAGACCTAGTCAGGTCTCTTTCTCCCAGTAATCTGGAAGGACTGGAGTGTTGTGATTTGAGCTTTGGCTACACCTTTCATTTTCATCTAGATATGCTATTGATTTTGATAGAAGATGGCATTTGGGAGGGATGAGAAACCAAAATTAAGCTAACAGTGGGGCACACTTTTTAAAAAATTCACTTCCACAGCTATTCTCTGCCATTAATCTTGAGAACTGTAATGAACTACAAATCTATGGAGGCAAACTTGACAAATTTTTAATCATTTTTTTCCTTTCAGAGCATAATTTCTTCTTATTTCCAAAATTATCTTCCTCAGACTACTGCAACAACAAACACAAGTCCATGCTGAGCAGAATACCATCTCACTGACTGATCTAATCTCACTGAGAGAAAGCGAGGCTTATAAAAAATGTTTAAAGACTAAATAGTACAACTAGTGCCAAGTTTCACTTGACTCACACTATATGGAAGCTGAAGCCCAAATAGCCAATGTTCTTGTCTGCCAGAGGCCCGTGTTCTCAAGTACAAACACATTTTATATTTGCCAGTCATACTTCCAGTAATCACCAAGTTCCACTAAAGAAGACACTTAATAACCCGTATGACACCATACACTATATTTAATTTTATCTTCAAAATGTATTAAGGAACATTTTGTAAAAACCAAATTATAAACAAAACGTAATCAGTATGGGTGTGTGTACCCAGATGTCTATGTGTGAGAGAGATTTTGGAAACTAAAGGCGCTAATTCATCTTTTCTGAAAGGCCCTAGATTTTACAAGGTCAGACTGGGAACTTTCAAATAAAGAAAAAAACATGACGCACAGAAGGAACGCACATCTGCTACAGTGCAGTTCACAGTGCAATCCAAAAGCGACACAAGGAAAGGCATGCAAACAACATAACAAATTCGGTGGTTCTGGTGGGATTTCAGATAACCATGAAATTTTTGGTTAAGAGCAAACAAGAAAAAAACAGCTATGAAATCTCATATCTGATCCTCCTTCTGGAGGGAAGCAAAGAGTCTGTCAGTCTTCCTTGTTCCAACTGGGAGGCTGTGCAAGTGTACACCGGTGTTTGAAGACAGAACAGGGATGTACCAGAGGCCAGAAAATCCCTTTCCATCGGTTGTCTTAAACAAAGCAGAGCCGTGGGACAAAGGCGAGAGCAAGCGGTCTCAGGTGGCAGCCCACGCTTTGGGAAGGGGTCCAGGCTGCTGAGCTCCTGCAGTGCCCTGGTGTGAGGACAGCAGCGCGGGCAGGGCACGGCTTTGCTCCATCTCATCTAGAAGGAATCCTGGAAAAAGTAATCCCAGGATCTGCTGGGATTTGCAGACCTCCATAGAAAGGCATATTTGGAAGGAGTGCAAGATACAAGCAGTCTCCTTTCTAGTGATTTAGCAAAGTCTGAAAGAAACTAGAGATGGTGCTTGTCTCTCCTGCAAGCAGGGAAGAGACCTCCCTGTTCGACTTTCAATGTCAAAACCAAGGACGCAGCCAGTAACTTAACCACAGCAGCACCTGGGATAGTTTAAAATTCTGTAAGCAGATCTTTCTTTGCTTTTTTGTTTGTTTGTTTGTTTGTTTGTTTGTGGGTTTTTTTTGTTTTTTAAATATACTGAAAGTGGTTTTAGTTGCTTGTTTGTTTAGACTTCGCCACTAGAGCTCCAGGGAGAAATCTTCCATCAGAGACAAGGTGTATTGTTTGTAAAATAACTTGATACGCAAAGCCTGCAGGGAAGATTGGCCTGTAACATGCAGGAAAAGCAAACAGAGTGCTAATGGATTCAAAGGTTAATGCAGTCAACGATGGAATTAATTAGGTTAATGAATGCCCTCAGCTAACCACCCACCCCACCATCCAAACATAATGGCATAGCTGCGCCCCAGGTCTGGGTACATCCTCAAGAGGGGTGACGAGAATCAGATACCGCAAACTAGTGTGAGATGCAACACACGGGAACCTATGCGAGCTTTAAGTGCATAACCCCAGACAAGTGTACCTATGCATCTCCCCTGCTAGGCTGCAATGCTAAAACCTTGAAGACAACGGACTTCAGGGTGGGAGAGCCCCTGCCGACTGCCACTTGACCCCCTACAGTGCCTAAGTTACAGAATTTTACTCTGCAACTGAAGGAAACAATTTTTATTTTAAATATGTATGCATCACTGAACCCAATGCTGAACTACAGACCATGGTGCAGGTGGAAGACTTACTCATTTCCCAACCCATCTTCATAGCTGGATTCTCTCATTCTAGCTCCTGAAAAGCTTGCAAGCAGCTAAATTAAATTCCCAGCACAGATTAAATTCAAGCAATATTTCAGACTCCTTCATTTCTGAAACGACTCCCTAACCCTCTTTTTCCCAAGTTGGGATTTAACAAACAAACCTCATCCAAAATTCGAAGTCACACCTGGTAAGCAATTTATTGTGACTGGATTATTTAACATCGTCCCTTCTGTACCTCCCCGTTACCTTCAGGCACTACCCTGAAACTGTAAGGTGCTGTAAAAAGTGTTTATGTAAATTCAAACAGCAATAAAAAGCTTCCAAGAAATTCTGTAGTATGCTACCAAAATAAAACCTCAAGGTACTTCACACAACCCCAAAGCTGAGGCTGAAAAAGCACCGCAGTTAAAAGAGTCACAAAGTTGCATGTTGAAGTTCGAAAATTTCTTTCAGAATGAAGTTCTTACAGAAAACTTAGTTTAGGTATAGTTGAAATTTTGTCATTTTTGATTTAACAACATTTTTCCAGGCTCATAAACAATCCAAAGGGTCCATCAGTCTACGCACTGGGGGCATTCTGCGTTCTCCCAGCAGCTCTCCAGAACAACGTAGCCTTGGGGGAATTTTAGTTTCCAAGCACGAGATGGACCAGTTCTCAGCTGTGGACTGAGCTTCCGGCTAGACCACACCCCTCCTAATGCAGTTTTTCCTCCTCAGACTGACCAGTTTGGGGACACACAAGTGCAACCATGAAGTACCACAGGAAGATGCAGTTCAGGTTTGAACTAACTCAGAATGAATTATTTTATGACTTCCAGACTTAAATGTTTGAAATATATATAAAACTAAGATATATTGGTACAAAGTAATAAAAAAACCCCAACAACAAAAAAAAAAACCCCAGAATGAAGCATTACATTTATTTTGCCTCCATTAATGTTATAGAGTAAATACAATCTACAGATATATGAAAAACTGGTGAATAATAGCTATGCAAACTGCTGCATGTCTGTATAGTAGCAGTGTGTTTGGCTCCATCAGATGTGAGACCACGGGAAGCCCTACCTGTGCTGCATTTGTGAGTATATACAATGTATCTTCATTAAGCATTAGCCTTCTATCCAAATAAGAGAGAAACAGAGACTGGCTTATTTGAGGCTGCACAGGAAAAAAAAAGAATTAATGCAAACTTCCAGTTAGGTAAACTAAGCTACAGAATTGGCTGCCCTTCCTGGGGGAGACCTTTCTGAATGCAAGAAGAGTAAGAGATTGGGAGGGCTTTAAAATGAGTCCAAGGCCAGGGAACTGTACACAGACATAAAGAGGCATTAACAAGTGATGAGCTCACATCTGTCTCTAATCGTACCATAAGTGGTTGCAGTGTTACAGCTAGTCAGCCAGGTCAACCGCGTGGAAATGGTTTATTGTATACACTGTATTTTCTCTGTCAGGCTTTGCTCCTAAAATAAACACCACTGTGCTCCATGAAAGGTAGGTGGTGACTGTCTCACCTTGTGTGTGTGTGTGCTGATTTGCTAGGGATGATGAAAATGACCTGCAGTGGGATGAGGACCCGTGGATCCGTGTAGATCACAGCACTCTGACAGCTCAGGTGCCCTCGGTTATTGGTACAGCGGCAAGAAGAGCCACTGGTGCTACTGGGAGACCGCAGAGCACCCCCGAGATGAGAATCTCAGGGTTATTCACCTCATCGGTTTATCCCAAAGGACATACTCACAAGACCTCTACCCATATCAAAAACAGTGATACAAAACAAGGAATAAGGGGCTCTTTAATGTAGCAGTGGAAACCATAACAAGCTGAAGTTAGACAAGTTAGAAACTTGGAAAAGAATTAACAGTTACAATGAATAATGACAGGAGCAAGCTGCTAAGGAAAACAGAAGATTGTTTATCTCTTCAGATCATGACCAAATGCCTTTCTGGAAGATAAACTTCAGCAAAACAAAAATTACTGGGCTCACTACAGGTGCAAGTGAAATGTTATGGCCTGTGTTAAACAGGAGGTCAGACAAAATGATCTAATATTCTTTTCAGACCTTAAATGCCACGAATGTCTGGGTTTGTCTGCGTGGCGTTTTGTCGGTAGGTGAGAACTCACTCTGTTTCTGAGTCTGGATGAACCCATGCCAACAGTGAACCAGGAGCCGTGTAGCTGTGGTTAGCACGGTGCACAGTCCAACCCAGTAACTTGCTCCAGGCTTGGAGCTGGCTGATGCCTGGCCAGCTCACAACACAGAAGAAGTTGCATCTGTCTGCAAAATACCACGCAGACACACCTACCCCTACCTAATAAGCCAGCCACCCCAATCTGCAGATAGGGAGACAGGAGGCATGTCTATGCCATGTCCCGGAACACGGTGCAGGGATCTCCAAGATAGAGAGATGTCCACCGTGCTGACGCCAGAGCCAGCAGCCGTACAGCCACCTCAGCCCCACCAAAAAAGCCTGGCCGAGGGGCACGGCCTGTCCCCTGGGACCCAGCGCTGCATGAGCCTGGCCGCGCAGCCTTCAGGGCTGAGTCAGCGTGTTGGTACAAGAGCTGTACCACACTGTGTCAAGACACAGCTGGCCACGGCGATTATCCCCACCACAGGGTTGATGGGCACAAGGTCCTCTTGCTGCATGCGGTACTCCGAGGCAAATTGTATCACGGCTTCTGTTCTTCTGGAGCAAGAAGAGGGCTCAAGACACGTTCACTGGTCAAGGCTGAAGCTTAAACACTATGAAAGGACAATGTGCATTCCCTTCCATCAAACTCTCAGCACCTGCTCAGTGGCCTGTCTCTTTCTTCTCCGCATGAACTGAACCAAAGCAATTCCAGCTGCAAAAGGAGTGATGTGGTCTGTGCTTGGCATCTGAAGAGCAGAGTAATGAACAAGGTGGTAAGAATGTGCAATGGATGTGCAAAGAAAGGCAAATAAAGTGAACGATGCCAATATCATTGCCACCACATGGTTTGCCTTCACAGAAAGTAGAGTGAGTAACACACTGAAAACAATAGTTTCTCAGCACAGAGTTCTACAGGGACAAGAACAGCACAGCTTGAGCAAAGAACGTGGTCCTGAGGGAAGAACGTTTTCCAAAAGGGCTTATGCCACAGGACTGAATTAATGTGGTGAAGAAGTATTGAAGTGCAAACCCAAAGCAGAATTCAGACATTTACTCCACCTGTGGCGACCTGAGCCAAAATGGTAGATGCCGGAAAGGAACAAATATGCGAGAAACGATTAACCACTTCTCCAGAAACATAAATACAGAACACTTTTGAAAGTATCTTAAGATTTGTAAGAAGCAGCAGAAGTTTATATTATACAGAGAACTCAATAAAAATAAGAAAGACAAAGGTAAAATCAATAAATATAAGCTAACATTTCAAGTAAAAACTCCTTTGTAGCAGGCTGTACTTGCTGAGACATAGTCTCTTCCCTGTCTGACACCCCCCCCCATTTTTTTAAGGCATCAGATCCTCGATTCACATGATTAGTTGATAATCCCAGCTTTTACTCAACAAAAAACGTTTTCCAATCACTTGTGATGTGAAGAAGAGCTTAAAGCTGAGGCCCTAAGGATTAAACTACCATGGCAGAATTCCCAAACTTGCATGTTTCTGAGCCTTTGCCCTCTTTAATCTTGACCATTCATGTTAATGTTTGCAGGCCTATCCTCAAGACTACTGACGCCTGGTGAACAGCTCAAAAATATTGGCACCAGTGTAGATGCTCAGGGTTTATCTATGTATTTCACTGAGATCACATGAAGAAATACTCAATAAGAAGGACTGGTGCAGGAAGCACATGCGACTTATTCCACAGGATAGCTCCTGAAAGCATCCTGTGTCATTAATCTCTGTGGGTAGACAGTTCCTTGAGAGAATCATGCCCATCTGAATGGGCAGAGTATTTGGAAAGAGGGACTGGGGGTAGGATTTAAGCAGTATTGCAGCTACTGCATCTAAACTATAAAACATGATAAACATCTCAAAAAAACATATTAATTGCAAAACAGAAACATTTAGGATGATAACAATGCCCTTAAAGTTAAGTTCTTCTGTAATCATAGGACCTTATAAGTTGAAAACTCTCTTTCTTCCCTCTCTATTGTGCACCAGTATGATTCTCACAAACACATCACTTCAGTTGCAGTACTAGGAAGAAAAACAGGATGGATATTAGACATTGGAAACTCTCCATTTGCCTTTACCACAAGGGTTTTTTTTCCCATGGATCACAAGCAGGGCAGACGGGCATTCCCTTGAGGCAAACAGAGATGTTTTCAGAACATCATGCAACAGGAATACTCCCTGACAACATGTCTATAATAATATGTTCTAAGTACAACTTTCTGTACTGCACCTTAGGCTATTTGGTGGTGGACATATTTTTATGCCCATTCATTTTCCCTGAACTTGTGCAGGGACCAGTGCAACTGAACATCAGCCTCTTAAAAACAGGACGTCTCATTTAGCCACACAGATGCTCCTAACAAGACAACAGGTCCATAACATTTTCTGAAAAATGATCTGTGTATCATCATCATCCAGTTTCTCAATCAGCACGGTGGAAAAGGTTATGATGAAAGAAATGCACTTAGTCACAGCGTAGCTGGCGAGCGGACAGATTCCAACCCACTCCTTGCCCCAGCATCTAGTTTCCTCACAGAGCCTCTACGTGGCCTGAGTTTGATAAAGATGGGAAAAGTGAGACAGTGCCAAATGCCATCCAAGGCTTCCCTGTGGATAGACTTTCAATAGAAAGGAAAGGAGATTCTGGGTTCCTTTCAGACCCATGAGGCTTCACTCAACACACAACTAATGCAAATGCCACCCCCAGTGGCATCTCCCCAGGCACTAGCGACAGGTAAACATTGCTCCCTGGCTTAAGGCGTGTGCTAGACAGCTCAGCTTGGCTCTTCCTGGGTAGCCCACCAGGTCCTTCCCTGCACGTCTGGCAGGACACCAGGTTTGGTAAAAGCCCTGCTATGAACACAGCAAGAAGAAGAAGATTGTTGATCCTCTCATGCACTCAGGGCAGCTGCCTTCTCTTTGCATCTCTGTGAATTGCAGCTGCAGCAGCCCTCCTCACTGAGAAAAATATCATTTTTCTGTGCTGCTGATGGTCCTTTCCATTTCACATCTGGAGATTGTTAAGTGTTTCCCATGTGGTCTGAGTTTTAGCAGCAAAAACACTCCAACAAATTCTAGTAAAACTGATTTATTTGTATTAACTGGACACAGGATACCAAAATAATACTGTATGGGGGACTTTATTTTCCCTTCCTCTTCACACTGACATTTCACCTTGACCTGTCCTTTGAAATAAATACTAGGTAAACCTCATGTTTTACTGTTTGGAAGTTCAGAATGGAAAAGGTCAAAAGCTGAAAATAATTTAAGCATGACATCTCCTCTGATTAGGAGAGCTTAAGTACATATGAGTGGCGGAAGTCCCAGATAAAACTCAAACTTGACACTGTGAGGCTGCCATCTCCCCTTGGATACAAACAGCTTACAGCAACCTCTGGTTTTGCAAACTCGTAATTTTCTGCCATTGAAAGAATTATATTAGCAGAAACTGAATGCATTGCTTCAAATCTTCCAGGGACAAAACACTGCAGGAGGGAAAAAGATACATATACGTACAGGTATTTTTTGCAACTACATAGAAGAACAAACCAGATAAACAAAGCAGGGGGGAGCGCTGAGTGGAGCTAGGAGAATGGTTTTAAGTTGCTAACACCAAGGAAAAACTACTTAAGTCTTGGACAGTAAAATTTACTACCTTTCCGGAAGAAAGCCAGTTATGAATTTATCAAAGCCTTATTTGGTGCAAAAACACTTCTGTGGAAACATCTTTGTCTAATATTCAAGCTACTCTTAAGTGAAAGCAAGCAGGGTAAGTTAAATGCTCTTCAAAAGCAAACTACCACAAGTAACTAAAGAAACCAAGGTATTATAAAGAAATATATTTTAAAATCACCACTAGCAAGGAAAACAACCCATTTAATAGCTGCAGAATGCTCTTCACTCTATTCCAGCAGGAAAAACCCTCCCTTATGAGATCACCAATGCGCCTAAACCGTGTGGCAGAGAAATAATCTTTAGAACTGAGAATATGAGAATGAAAGAGATGACGGTTTGTATCAGCCCAATACTTGTTCTGTTATCTTACTTTCTCAGATTAATTTAGTTTTGAGCCCATTGCTTCAAATTTACCAGCTACCAGAACGTTTTGCTGCCCACATTGCATCACTGTGTGGCATGAGGTGGCAGAAGACGTAACGCACCCCGAGGCTGCAGCCTGAGGTTTGCTGCTGCTCCTGTGCCAGAGGCGCGTGCGCTCACTCAGGCTCTGCCAGTGAGTATATATATGATTTATGTCATCGATAAGGGTGGCGTAGTGCAGGATGCAGGAAGTATTAAGAGAATGCTGCAGACCACGTGAGGCTTCAGCTGCGCCGTGGTGCAACGAACTTAAACACCACCTCTGCCCCAAGCAAGCACGGGCCCTTGAGGAAAGGGTTTATGGCTCAGCATTCATCATCAGGTACTCAGGAAAATGGAAGAGAACAGGTTTTATTTCTGCTACAAATCATGCACAGCACCAAAACACTCTGTTGCAGCCAGAAGAAAACCAAAGGTTTGCCTGTGATCTCTGGCAAAGAGTGACCTTTTTTTTTTTTTAACTGAGAAAAGTTGTAGCTTTGAGACAGTGGCACCAAATACCGGGTTTAAAGTTTTGTGTATCATTCTCACTTAGGATAAGGAGGAAGAGACACGAAAATCGTAAGATGATGGAGAGAGCCCTGTACTGTAAGAAAACTATTTTTGAAGATCTTGAAAACATCGCAACTGAGCCTTCCAGCCTGCAGGCCAAAGCAGGAAACCTGATGCAAGAGCTCCGGCAGGGAGAGACCGCCTGCCAGATTCCTACTAATTGGTAATGAGGACAGCTGAAGAAACTGGCCTCTGAAAGGAAAAATCAAGCTTGAAACCTCAGACCATCTTCTTCAGGAACACAACTACTTCTGAAGAGAGTAGTAGATCCGCGTGCATGGATAGATATAGGCTAATGCCTATAAATAGCTCCAAGCTGGCAGCGCTACAGCAGTAACAGAAGCCAGACTGTGGTAACAGCCGGCTTCACTATAGAAATTGTCATCTTAATGCCATCTTTCTTCTTGCTGTGGGAGACGCATTGAAAACAGGTCTGGACAGTATATTAAAACTCTATCAAGCTTTCAACAAGGTTTCATAAGGTTACACCAGTAATTTCTAAATTTCATTTTAGCAATTCAGTTCAATCTCTATGCAATACCTTTAAAATTCGTAGATTGCACTGTTTACATGAGAATGCCAAGGAATGTGATCTTTAAATACAGTTTTTTATTTAGTCCAGTAAGTTTTCTCCACAAAAGTAGTGACAGTAGTAAGGAACTTTATACCGAAAGAGTTCAGATAAATTAGCCAGATTAAAGAAGCAAATATCCTTTATTACTTTTGCTGCTGTTGTTAATTTAAACTGAGACGTGATTTTATTCCTTCAGAATGAACGTCACACCTCTCAGTTAAAAAAAAAAGAACACATAAGGCTGACTAAACTGTCTTTAATACTCCAGTACAGTTTAATTAATGTGTTTGCAAAGTGATCTGAGATATCTGGAAAGATTAAGTATGATTTTCTTTTCTCAGCCAAGGTTAGGATATGATTGTGAATTCTGCTGCAGTTAATGCTGAAGTGACTGGTTTACACGAACTAACGAAAACTCTAGATTCTCAAGTACATCCCACCTGCATTGAGTGCACTGAGTTATAAAGACTAAAGTAAGGAGAGAGAGGAGTAAAATCATGGCAGCGCTTCTCCACCCTTCTGACACCGTTGGGTTGCTGGGGCTCTCATTTCCTGCAAGGGTAAATGAGAATAATTTGCTGTTCTAACACGCACTGACAGGAATTGCCTGGTCTGTGTCACCTGTGAGGGGACCAAGCAGGGACTAGTTCTATTTAAATGTTGTGCAGTTAAAACACTGTTAAGAGATGTTTTAATGCCAATAAATTTTTACATATTCCTATTTCTATTTGGAAATTGCAGTCACAGTGTTCAGACTTGCCTTTCTCTGCCTAGCAATGTATAGGTGGGATCTTCCACATACAAGCCAATTTGACATAATTTGCTTTCAGGTTCACTGCAAAATGTTCTTACTTATACTGCAAAACTTAACAAGAGGCTGTACCATATTATGTTACGTGGTGGTGGTATTTCCAGGAAAAAAAAAAAAAAAAATTACACATGAATAAGGCAATGAAACTATGCAGGTAACCATGGCTACTGTTGTGAACTAAATAACATTTTTTATACAGCTGTGAATATTTGTATTATTGCCAGTTAAGCTGCAGAGTTCAGATTTGAGACAGGGCTGGTAAACACTGAATTCTTGCCTGAAGAAAGGTACTTCCCTAAGTGGATGCAGGCCTCTACATCGTGCCACTGTGCATTCTGGTCAATTTTTTTGTCTAGTAAACACACATCTCCTTATTACATCAGACAAAATAACCGAAGTACAACTCTTCATGGCCACTACTTATACTTTACTGTCAGTGATGATACACTTATGCACAAGCTATTTTCTGTTTTACAGATATTTTTATTTTCTCTTGCCATATACCTGAAACTGCAACTCTATAAAGGCTTTTGAAACAGCTCTGGACCCATAAAAGACTTCTGAAAGATCTTAAAAAAATTTGCAAGCAAAACTCTCAGCTTTCCTTGATTTTCACTAATGGTAACACCCCACTCCTTGGTCCCAACTGCATTCCTGGACAACAAAAGAAAAAATAATTCCAAATGACAGGGCAGATGAGAGGGACTCTTCTCTCCTTTGACATCTTTCCAATTTCCAAGTTCATCTTCCTTAAATCATCCTTCTGTTTACAATGTCAGAGTCTCTCTTCTCAAATCAATCATCACCAAAGAAGGAATGGAAACCTAAGGGATTTTTCTCCTTACAGAGAAAAGGTACGCCCAAAATCAAATTATTTAGAGTAAGTTGACAGTAGTTGCTATACTAAAAGAAAACATACACACAAAAGCAATTAGGGAGATGAACCTGTGCTTCCAGTAATTACAAACAAAATGAAAATAATGAAACGCCTACTGTAACTAAGTGAAGCAGGACTTAGAGCAACATTTTTCTATTCAAAAATTGAGTCACTTCTTCCTTCTAGTGGAGCATGAGTTTGAAACCCAAGTGAGTGCTCGTTCAGTTGCTACGAACTTGCCTTCTTTGCCTGGTTTGGAGAGAGAGGATCGTTTCTTAATAAAAGCACTGTCTAATGAAGCAAACAGAGATTCACTTCACAGTTCCATCTCTAACAAACTGCCTCTAGCCTCAGGCAAACCACAAATCCCATGTTTTAGTTTCTCCTCTGTAACATGGGGAAAATAGCAACTCTCTTCTTCCAGTCTTTACCTGTCCTGTTCATTTTGACTGAAAGAAATTTGAGGACTAAACACTCCTTATCTGCACCAAGAATGCTTAGTTTATATAAAATTATAGGAGATGTTCTTTAAAATGGTACTAGGTATCAATATTGTTATTAATATCTACATTAATGTCCTACTATCCTACCAAACCATGGAGAATAAAACTGTAGGAGGCACAGTGGGCAAGCAACTGTGAGATCTGAAGACCCACAGACTCCAAGGATATTTAAGAGGCAGAGAGCATACAAAGCAGGGCACTCCTTTGACTTCTGCACACACTAAAAAGCCGGAAAAAGAAAATGGGTCTGCAAACAGTGATCCTGCACAGCGGTCACAGGAAACCAAATGAAGCTGAATTTCTGCATGTTGGTCTAGGATAAACGAAGGGTCACATTTTCAGTATACACTGGGTACTTTAAACTTCCCTTTCAAGCTTTTTCTCAGTGATGTACCGTACACACAATTATCACCTCCACATTCTGTGGCTCTCTCCAGCTGACTATTATTATCACCTCTTTATTTCAGTATTTGGTCTCCTCCACTTTGCTCACTGTCTTCTCCTCCTTAACAACCTCTAAGGTTATCACTTTTTCTCTTAGCTACTGACGCATTTCTTTCTCCTTTGAATTCCCTCTTATTTTTCGCCTTTCATTCCTCTGCTTCAGGAGCAAAGAGGAAAATGCCATCCCCCTTAGTCTAGGAATACATATATTAATTTCCTAAAATGATTTGCAGCTATATGCACTTTTAAACAACTTGCAGCCAACAACAATTTATTTGTTAATAGAAATGTCAGTAAATCTGTGTATTAGTAAAAAGATATATTTAATGGATGTTTCCTTAATAGAAAATGATATAATATCCCATTTATTTGCTTAAAAAGTGCCTTAAAATACAAAGTTTAGTAGAATGACATACATATTTCATCTTTCCTGTAAATAGTTCATTAAAAATTCCCACATTACATACTGTATTTGCTAAAGAAGCCACAAAAATGTGCATGGCAGTGACTCAGCAAGTTGGAACTCTGCATATAGGGTTTATAGAAAGCTGGTAAAACTCAAAATAACTGAATAAAAAGCTTAAAGCCCCATGATGCACATAAAATTGCTTCCTGTGGGAAACAAACTTAAGGCTGTGATTTGAACATTACAGTCGTTTTCTGATAAAAAGGAATTTCCTTTCTAGGTATATCTGAACTTTCTACAGCATGCACCATGTCAGCCTATTTTCTGAGATGCCAGTATCACTAAATTTGGTATACAACCCCAGGTAATGTTATTATTTGAAGCGGCGGTCACTTCTGTTCTGCAGAAGAATGGACAACGATACCAGCTCTAACTCTTAATTGCAGTCACATCCATGAACCTCAAAGTAATTTCCAAATGGCAATTTGCCTCTTCATTGCAACTGAACTACTGGGATGCTGAGGCACATGTAAGGGAAATCACCTCCAAGCACCCGGCAAGCCCCCAGCACAGTGAAGGGCAGGGTGCAGGCACACGCAGCCTCGTTTGGCACTGTAGCTGCCCTGCCTGGGACACTTCATAACCAGAATCAGGCAGAGTGATATAAACCCAGGAACTACCAGCACTGTTTTCTTAACCGTCACTACAAAGCCCCACAAATTGTAGACATCAGCTAACTAGGACTTCTAAAAACTGCTTTTGATCAAACACTACATAATTTCTCAGTGGCAGAACCAGGAATAAAACAGATATTTAAGAACAGAGTTTAAACAGAACTTCAAATATGCAGTATTACTTATTTTGAAAAGAAAGCAAGCTGCGAAGAGTTAAAGGATACCAGTTAATATTGCAACAGGATATATTGGCTATTGGTCTGCCTCTCCATTTTGAAGCACCTCCACCCCCTGGGCTATTTCTCCATGGTCTGAGCTTTTTCCTGCTCACTTAACTGTGGTGTCAGAGGGCAGAACAGCATCACCTTAGTCATCCTTACAGTCTCTTGGAGAGAAAGAGACACCTCTGAAAGGCGACTGCTTTCCCCGAGTAAGGCACCAGGCTGGGACTTCAGTGCTTTAGGTAAATGTCCAAAGGTAAAAGGGATAATTGTAGACCTGCATGACAAAGGGCAATGGCTTACATATCTGTCAAAAACATCCTTCATGCTACTTCTTGAATCTGAATCTCTTGTATTTGAGGAGTTACTAAAAATGTAATTGTCTTCACTTATTTGTATCTATGTGGGAAAGTAAAAATATGGGGATTGCACTGAACAGCAGGGCAGACATCAGGGTATGTCAAAGCTCACAGCCCACCATGAGCAAAAGTAATTCCCAAGGTTGTCCCAAAATCCTTGATTTCTGCCGATCAGCATGCATAAAACGTTACTGCTGTGGCACTACTTCAACATATTAATCATCTGAATATGAAATGATTTCTGCAGAAATGATGTCTGTTTCCAAATACAAAGACATGTAAAAAGACAGCAATTAACAAGAAGAAAGTTACTTTTAAAGAGTGGTAATGTTACAAAAACAATGTCAAAATATTTCCTTGTATTAGCGTTCCTGTAGCAATAATGATCTTGGGATACAGGGAGAAGTAATATTTTTTATTCCACCAACTTCAAGGGCTGGAAAAAGCATATAAGCTTTTGGGCTCAGGCTCCCTTCACCACGTCTGCTGATTCCTCTGGTATTGTGTCCATGTGAAATAACCCACTTTCCAACAATGATAAATAGGTAAAAATCTGGTCACTGAGTTAGTACATATGTCTTCAATTGAAGGAAAAGCTGTCTGCCAAGCTTCAACCAAGTAGATCATAGGTCTGTGAAAAAAAGAATCTAAAAGGATGGAATCCTGTTGCTATAGAGGCAAATTAAACAAATAAATGAGATACCATGGAAGGCTGCAAAATATTTGTGGTCTGATTAAGTCATATTTGCCACATGTATGAATATTAACAGAACAATTCAGTAAAGTGGGTACAATATAGTACAATCTCACTTATTATCATATGTATATTCTAATTCGTATCTGAGTAAATGCTAATGAATGGTAACCAGTGTGTCCAAGGATACATAACACTGCATTTGACTGTAATCATAAGGCAAAGCACAGTCCCTTAAACACATAGAGATAGACAATAAATGCATATTAATCTACTTCCTCTAAATAGACATTTGCATCCTTCTCTGTGTTTGCATGGCCTGCTAAAGGGACAAAGCTTTTTGTAGTGATTGCCTCTAGGATGACTTGCATATGGGGTGCTTTAGAGTACACAAACTGTAGCTGACAGCTAACATATTAAACCTTCTTCACCATAAGCAATGGTCCTCCCCGTACACGAATTTTTTCCAGTGAAATGTTCTCTTTTCTTGATAAAAGACACCATCTGGATATAATTCTCATTATTCATAATAATAGATCACTTACTGTTTGATTCTACTATCTGCCTATGTCCTCTGGAAAAAACCTCACAAAAAACCCCCAGAAATCTATCATGTCAAAAGATAAAACAAGTGTCTGATTTTAACTGAGAGAGTAGAGAGGAGGGCATATAAATTTTTATCAGAAATGTGTACCAGTCATTAATGCATTTTGCGCTGAAGTTGAACATCTACTTGCTTTTATAACCTGCAAACCACGTACCTGGTAAATCGTGTAATAGCACCAGAGAAACGCACCAGCTTAAGCACCACAAAAGAGTAGTGTGCAGCTCCAGCAGTGTAAGCAGCAATACAAGCTGCACAGCAAGTGCATGTTAAAACAAAACCAGCGTTCCTAGTATTGTCAGAATTATGGGACTAAACCAAATACGTTTCCATCCCACACCACTGCTGGTTTCACAAACAGACCCAGCAGTCCAGCGCCAAACTCTGCTTCTAGGGAAACGTAGCTCAGTACGTACTCCACACCCAGAGACAGGCAGAAAGTCTAAGGCTCCCCTTGTACGTCCTTTGGGGGCTTTTCTTTGGTCATTTATTTTGTGCCCATAGTAATCACTTTACCAAACATTAGTATGAGCGACTTCAGTTGAAAATCTGGCTTTGAGCTTTTATTATCAGTATTATTACTATTACCATAATTATTACTTCACACCCAGCTTTGTCTGTTAAAGCAGGGCAGTTTGAAACAGACAGTACACTTCCTTACCTCTGGTGCTTCAAATACGGGATCTTCCAGCACGCCTGCAACCCCTAGCAAACAGCGCACCTGTTCTAATATGCAATGCAACTCACACTTCACAGATGATATGAAAAAATAAGGCACACTCCAAACAGGCCTGGTTTCAACAGCAGAATTGAACATTTGAGGGTCAAACAGACAGTCAAGATAATATCCGGCATTGTCAGATAAAAATATAGACAGAGATGCAAAGACACCAATGCCGTCCTACAGATATCACAGAGACACAATTTATAGGAACACAGGCCTTGTACTGTTGCACGGTTGCAGGTGGTTTTCATCCTAAATGTTTTACAAGGATTTGAAGCTCCTGGCATGTCACTGTGCAAATATTACTTCATCCACCCTGTAAACCTTTGTCCAACAGCAACAAAAGCAATTCCCCTCCTCTCACAGCAGCATCAATAAGCCATCTCCTTGCTCTCGACTCCTCCAATTAACAGATCTCAGGGAAGTTTTCCCAGGGAAGCGATAGAAAGATATGGTAAGAAAACACACTCTTCATTTCCTCTTTCTTACTTTCCATTATTTCCTTCCTTCCTTCCTTCCCCTTTCCTCATCCTTCTCCTCCTCCAGGTCCTCTTTAGCATTTTTAGTCTCTTCCAGCTTGTCTACATTATTCTGTGGCTCCTTTTTTATTCACTTGCCTCATCTGTTTTGGTTTTTTTCTCTCCTTTCTTCTAGGTAGGAGTTGGAACAGCATCAGCTGACTTTTTGATTCATCTCTTTCCTCCTGCCTGTCTTTTCCTCTCATCCAACTATCCTTCCCTAACCTCTTTTTCTGTGGTCTCACTCTCACTCTCTCCCCTTCTCCCCTCCTTTTGTAGTCACTCCCACGACTTAGTGTTGACACTACATGTTCTCATCCTCAGTGCTAACAGACCGAGTTACGTGACCTTGTCAACATAAGGAGGCAAAATTTCAGTAAAAGATCTCATCTGTGCATTTCAGCTCTCATACTTCTCATTTGCAATGCTCACGACCAGAATCAGGCTGGCATGTTTAGCTGTTACTAAGTACTCAACAATATTTTAGAAAAGGTCCCTCATTACTACACGCTGGGCTCGACTGTACCAGGAGGAGCCTGTGTGTGTGTTGTCTCTAGATTACTGGAAATAGCAAATAATCAGAAATTTTTGGCACCTGTGTTCAGTTATAAAGCTGTCTTCACCTTACCCTGACCAGTCTCCTCTGGCAGAGACGTAACATAGTTAAGGCCAGCTTCCTACTCCACAAAAACTACTGTGCTATCACTGCATTAGGTAAAGGGGGTTTCCCAATGCTCCCAGAGGATGCCACTCTGATAATTCGGTCTTCTTTATCTAGCAGCCTCTCTCAATTCTCAGGTGCTATGCTATCACAGGTTTTGACACACTACTTATTTCCAAGCCCTTCACATAAGTAACAGAAATCAAAAAAATCTTTTGAGCTGCCGCTGTTTTTCTCCCCAGAGCAAGGGTTAATTGATACTACTGTATTCATGCTCCAGTGGTGGAACTGGCAGATAATGAGGAGAGATACCAGACGGAGCCTCGTAGCTGCAGCATGAACACGCAACAAGTGTACAAATCCAACAACATTATTTTCATGGGTTTTGCAAATACTCTGAGTCCCCAGGCAACCAACTTCATTTGCTATTCCTTCCATCAGAGAGATATTTAACTAACAGCCATGCAGTAGTGGGTATTCTGTTGGAAATTAAATTACAGATTTTCCCTGATCTTTATTAGAAAACTTTGCAAGTTATGTAGTAAGTGGGAACTCCTTCCTGAAGCACTGAAGATTTTATTCACCCCTAACTTACGACAATATTATAGATAAATTAAGAAGAGCACTTGAGTTGGCATATCCTTGAAAGACTTAAATTGGATTTAGAAACAAATCTCAGAAGAGGGTAAGTATCTTTAAGACATAAGCATGAGGCATTACCAAGGTTGTACAAAACCAGCCCATACACAGGATGCTGCTGTATTAGGAAAGCACCCTCAAGAAGTACAATGCACTGTTTCAGATGAGTCATTTCTGAAAGGATTTTTAGGGCAACATGCTAGATGGAAATGCTTTGCTGAAAGAAAGGACATCTCCTTGTTTGTACATCAGAGCAAGCACTGTGCAGCAACTGACCCAACTAATGATGGAGAGATGGGCTCGTAGAAAAACTCACCAGTTTTGGACCTTCCAATCTTTATATGTCAGGTTACCATGAATTTTCATCTTTGTATGGCTTTTCTGTTTTCCTCCTTGTCAAATTATCAAGGAAAAAAGCTTTCCACCAGCAAAACAAAGGAACAAATAAGCCAAGGCCACTGGGTCTAAGACAAGTCAGCCAGGAAGCACAACAATCAGAGAGATGGCCGGAGGGACTCCGCACCACTCTCCGGTGGGCTGAGCTTTTCAGCTGAGCAGCCAGCATGAAGAAAAGAGAGCCAACTTGTGAAGTAAGTAGAGACATATCACTTGGGCAGGCTCCTTCCTCTCCATAACTTGTCTTTGTCTGCTATTTCCCCCAGTTCTTGTGCATTCTCTTGAACACAAGGACAGAGGCTATGTCTTTCTAGGAATGCCTTTGTTTCCCCAAAGCAGCATAGAAAGAATAGCGTATGCAACTGGAAGAGCTCATATAGATTGCAGTGGCACAGAACCCATACAATAATCAATTTCCCAACTCCGCAGAGGCAGAGCATATTTCCCTCTGCCCTTCCCTGACCTCTCCTTCTACCTCTGCATTTTACTTTCCTTGTCACAAACAAAATTCATGTTTTTAAAAATAATTTGGGACAGTGTTTGTGAAAAACAAAGAAGGACTCTCGCTGAAATGGTATGCTAACTTGGACAGATACTGCACGCAGTCCTGCCACGTAACCTGGCTCAAAATCAGCACTGCTCAAGCTTAAATTAATTCAATCTACAGATCTGTTTATGTGGGCATCAGTTAGAATATGGGCAACCTCTAGTTTTATAGTCTGTGCTAATAATGAAGAGAATGTATCTTCTGGAAACAAATCTTATCCATGCATCATCCTATCCGGTCCCAACACAAAAAGGTGCAATGAATGAGCCGATAAAAATCCTAGAACTATGACACCCCAGCTTTAAACATGAAAGGTTAGCCTTTAATTAAAAAATGCTAATAGTGATAGAGATCAGACAGACAGACATCAGAAAATGGGAAAGAGTATTTCCCATGGAAAATATGCCTGTGGAATTAAGGGTTGATACAGATCTCAGGTGCAGGACAGTCTCAGGAACATGAATGACATCTTTGATGGAAGACTTCAGTAATTTGGCAACTAAAATTGCAGCCAGCAAAGACGAATTTATCTGCATAACTAATAAATACAGAAAGTGAACTTGACACTTCAGAAACAGACCAAGGCTGAAACATAGCAATGTTCTCCAACAGCTCTCTTTAGACAGATAGTTATTTCTACTGACAGAAGCTTAACCTCAGCTACTGAGATGTGCTCCTTCACATAATAAACAGAGATGAAATCCTTGTCCTGCAAGGACAGCAACACTGCCACTGATTTTCCCTGATCATTTCTTAAGTCATATTGACACCATTGGTTATGGGTGAATCAACTGACTGAGATGATGAAATATATCAGTTTTACAGCACAGTACAACTCTATTAGTGATGCCTTTCACAGGTGTATGAATCCGTACGTACGAGGTACCATCTGCTACCACAAGGCCCCTTTTACTACACAGATTTTTCTGTAGACAGAAATTATATTTTTAACTGTTACGGCATGTGTGTGTGTGTGTATATATATATATATAAAAAACAGAAATACAGTTCTTGACACTATACGCAATTTTATGGTAAAAAATTCGTGGCTTTTATCTTTGCGCACAATGATAAGCCTCCCTCTGTTTCTACAAAACAATATTAGGACTGAATTGATAATGGGATTGCATAGCCCTGAGGTTCATTTCCCTTTTCCTTTATGTTTTCCATTTCCAGAGAGGAATTTCTTTTATAATTTGGAATTTTTTAAATGTTGAAAAAGTGTTGCTATGAAAAAGTGGTATCTCCGAGTATTAGCAAGACATTACTATGTATTCAAGGAAATAGTTTTTTTAATTATAGACAGCATTGTAACTGCAGAGAAGGGATGGTAAAGAGGGAGAAGAAAAAGGGAGATGAGAACTAAGTATTATAAATAATTATAATATATATAATTATAATATATATAATTATCATAACAAAGCAGCAGACACTACTGCCCAAACCACTTCTGCTTGGGCTAACGCACCGAATTGGACCATGCCCTCAAACAATTTCCTCATACAGCCTTCAGATCGCCCCTTAAAATGTTTCTAAAGCATGAATACTCTCAAATATTTTTATACATGCCTATATTACTGATGGAAATATGATTGCTTTTTTTACAGCCAGATTTCATGACTTTTCATTCCTTTTCTATGTGTGGATTTTGCAGGCTGATGTTGACAGTTGAGCAAGTTGTTACAGCTGGTCACAAAACATCTGTCAGAAACTTTTGAAAATATGACTTTTCAGTTAAATCTGGGAATCTTTTTACTGTGGAAAATGTCTGGTTTTACATTTTCCATTTTTTGTGGCTTTTTTTGTGATAAACACATGTTTAGGGAAACTGCTGTGAAAAAACCTGGACAGAGTGTTCACTAGGCGAAGTAACATTTGAGCTCAGATCCTTAGGAGCTGCACTAGGCACCGTGAGGGAAGCTCACAGAGAAGAGGGACTCATCAGCAATGCTGCAGTAGCAACAGGACCCACTTCTCACTGACAGATTTCACTCTGCCAAGGGTGATGAATCTCGTGTGTGTGTTTTGTGGTACAAGGTTAGGCTCCAGCATAGCCACCCCTGCATTCAGAAAAATTATCACTGAATGTGCACAGCTGCTGTCAAAATGTGCAGGAAAAGATGAGAATAAATGTTTATTTCAGTAGAAAATGATAGCTAGGGATCCCTGTTTTTCTAAAACTGTATTTCCAGAGGTCCAACCCTTTCACCAAGGAGACTTCTATTATATTCTCTAAAATCTGCCACGTCAAAATTATAACTACTACTAAGTGAGGTGCTAGCATTCATATTACGATGGGAAATGCATCAGAATTAATTATTATGAAAGCTGGTGAGGATAATCTGATGGCTAAAACATCAGAAGGAATCAGACTGAAAGGTGGTGAAAAGCCCAACAGCCATAAGCTTTCTCTGTGACCAAGCTAAAGAAACACTTGGATAAATGGAGACTGGCACAGCAAACAATTCCTTTACAAAAGACTTTCAAAAATGCCTTCTACAATATTTCAAATTGGAAAAAAATAATCTAAGAGGCTTGCACGCAATTCATTTCAGCAAACTCTATTATGTCCAAAAATCTCAAACAAAAGCCATCTTCAAATATTTCAGTACATACACATTTCTACAGAGCAACATGAGCTTGAACTGTGTTTTAGTTCTGGTACAGAGACTTCCTGAATTCATAGGGCTGTTTTTTGTCAACTCCTTCACAATATATGTTCATGAAAAATGTTATAGGTTAAGCACTTTCAGTATGGTGAACGTCACCTGGAAGAAATGTCATCAGAGCTGGCACTGGTGTGGTGTGGGGAAAAAAATCAATGTATGTATGGCTTGGCAGCATCTGCAAGTGTTCAGTTTGTAATGTCAAAACTCAAAGGAGGACAGTCTGAACAAACACAGCAGAGTCATCAGACTCTTTCCTCAGCTCTACACACACATACTGTCACACCATTCCTTTCAAAACATCGTAAAACAGTACAGTATCCAGAAGAAGCTGATGCTCCTCTTGTCAGCAGTAACTCTCATGCTGCTTCTTTAACACACAATTTCCGGAAGAAATAAATAGCTTTGCCATCTGCCCCACCCCACAAAGGACCAATTTATCAGGCCCAGCAGTAGTGGACAAATCTTGATCTACTGTGGTGATACAGTACCCACACCCTGAGAAGTGCCAAATGGTTTGCCATGCCTTGATATGGAAAACAAAGTGATAATGAAACATTTTGCACAGATGCAAGCAGAGAAGCAAACATGATGCTTTTCAGCTTCAAATGCTGCCTAAGCAGTAGTATGTACCTGATGGCACAGTGTGTCCTTATCTTTCCCTTAGCATTTAAGCATACAGATGAGAGAAAGAATGTCAGACCTGACATACCAGAGTGGGACGAAAAGGTCAGATTTCTTCTCAGAAAACTACTTTTATGATTACCAGTGCAGCAATTTGGAAACTTTGCGTTGATGTATATAATTCCATGTTCTTGAAGATACTCAGATACAGGTTCTGCTGCACAAGTTTGGTGTACTTGAGAAATGGGTAATTATTTTTTTTATTTTTCTAAAAACGTACAAATCTAAAAAGCATAGTGAGATTTTCTGAACAAGCACTATAACCAAAACTTTTTCATCACAAATTATACTTTGGTAGAATGATAAAGAATCATTCAATGAAATGTTTCTGTCATTTTAGCGCAAGATTTGTCAAAGTCAGAATTTCTGCTCTGTAGAAGAGTCTCTTTTAATCAAATTTCCTCATGCTCAGGGTGACATTGCTCTGGGAAAGGTACCTTATCACAGAGAACAGCCGATCCCCACAACTAGTGTGGGAGGTAGGACACCCAAGTTCAGAACTCCACTGTTTCAGTCTAATAGGGATTCAAATATGACTCAAGAAGTCAAGGAAGGCAAGATGTTATTCTTGCTTGCAAACAATGTTCCTCAATCACTTCCGAGGGGATGAGCTCCACGTGTATGCAGAGGCATGCACAGGGAAATTAGTGTCTTACACTTTTGTTTATGCGAGGAAGTGTTTGCATTACTTTACTCACCATTCCATGATTTAGCCATGCTGGTATGAAATTATCAAGCAGCTTTGGGTAAACCAGTTCCCTGTCATAGATATAGATGCTCCAAAACATCGTCACAACAAACTAAGAAGAAAAAAAAGACAAGACATTTTAAAATACATGCTTCTGAACAATTAGCTACACATTTTATATAGCAAAATGGGGCATTCAGCAAATGATCTATGGCTAGACGCAAACATTATTGTTCTTTGACCAAATCCTGCTTTAATCAACAATGTGAATCTGGATTATTCTTTGCATTCGCGTGAGTTTTAACTTTCCTTCTTCTTTTTTTTTTTTGACTTTCAGCCCAGAAGAATCTCATTTTTTGACTTACATGTCTGTGGCCAAATTACAACTGAGTACTATACTTTAATAGCAGATGTGGCGCATAAATAAGTTTCACCACTAATATGATAGAAAACAAATGGAAAATCAAGTAAAATATCACTCGCAAATCATAGAACATATCAATATGAAACATTTACTCCTGAAAAGAAGTATATAAAGAAGTATATAAAGTATATATTGCCTATAAACTCATCTTTGCACTTCTTCATGTCAGCCACCAAAACAGCATTGTTTAAAAAAAAGATATTTAACCCCTTAACTACTCTGCACACAATTCATGGAGTGGGATCCACAGAAAAGAGGTCTAATATCTTGCTACTGACAACATGAAATTTGGCTTCGTTCTTGTCAGAGACTATTTACCAGAAGCCCAGAGAAAGGCCATTACTTCCTCTACACTGAGGACAGACGGCTCAGATAAAGTTTGCACTGAGACAAATTTTTGCCAAAGTGTGCACAATTCTTTAATGATATCCCGATGTCTGAAAAGCAAAGACAATATAAAACCACAAAATTTACAGAAATAATAATTTTAGCTTACCTTAGCTGGGGAAAGAACAAAGTAAGTAATCTTCTAAATAAAACATAATTGCTTTCTTACCTTGAATTTGAGTCCTAGTTTTCTAGTAATAAAAGCCTTATTGTTTACAGCAGTAAAACCCAATACCTGTGCCAGGAGCTTTTAAATGACCATTTTCAGGGGATCTCTACACAGTAGCGACAAGTCCAAGTTTAAATTATGAGAGACAACAGATGGGACTTTCACTGAGATGAGCAGGGAAGTATTCAGTTGCATCCAAACCGATGTGGCCCATGATCTTACAGCTAATTTGGGTGCTCAGTAAAAGAAAGTGCAAGAAATACGGGGTGATCACAGCAGGGTCAGCAAATGACTAGTGTGTGTGATAGTGTAGGCATAAATTGTTTCATATGCTTCTGACTTTGGAAAGTTAAAATTGAGGTTGCAGACTATCAATGGCACCTTGTTCTAACCACAGACACGCAGACTTTGGGCAGACAGTTATGTGAATGACCTGAACCAGTACACTGTTCTCTCAGTGTGCATACAGTACATAGTTTCTTGGTTTCCAACACACTTGTCCATCTGTTACAATAGCTATCAGTGCCTGCTCAGAATAAGCTTGGACTATTTGACTAGTGCACAGAGGCCAGGGAAAAAAAAAAAAGACTATGATGGACAGCCCGAAAAATATTGCTAGTGTGAAGTACCCCACAAGAAGTCTCTCTTCTGGGCCAATCTTGGCATTGGCACAGCCTAGCTCTTTACGCACCTGCTGACATGTAAGTGCCAAGATATGAATAGCTGAACAGCAGGGAAAATGGAAGCAAAGTATCCTCTTCTCTGTAGGCTTCCTAGAAGTCATGTATTATCACAGTGGGTCTCTGAGAACCTGCTAAGACCAACTGAGATATAAAAAAATATTTTCAGGTGCATGAAGACCAAGACTGATAATGCTTTTTTCCAAGGAAGTCTTACAGCAAGAAAAATCACCAAGGATTAGGTTGAACCTTATTACACTGAATACAGCTGGCATGTTTTGACCCATGATTTTTGTGTGGAGCAGAATAAAACAATAGACTTTGCCAAGGAGGTAAAGATAAGAAAAGAGGGCACGTGCCATCTGTCCCTTAACCAAAGTCAGCCAATGGATGGAATGGGATCAGCCTAGCTGGTTGCAACCATCTGGAGCCACAGACGGCAAATGCTGCTTAGCAAAGCACTGTCGCAAGGCAGACATAAGGTAAAGGAAGTGTGCAACACGCAAGGTGTTACAGAACCAACCTATCCCGGAGGACAACCCGACATGAGACTAACGCAGCTCCCCGGGGAAGATCCCTTCCAGTGTCCGAATGGTTCACCTTACCTTTCCTTACAGTTAGTTCATTTGGATAAAATGAACTATAAAAATGAACTATTGCACTATGAACTAAAACAAACTATAAAAATGAACTACAAAAATAAAATACTTGGATAAAAAGAACTGTAATGAAGACTTGTTACTTAGCTACCTTGGCTGCTTCTGAATTTGTTTACTTTGATCAATGAGCAACTGTTGGTTTAGTACTTTTAAAACACCTCTACTATGCTTAGACTTTGGTACTGGTAGACTTTTATTTGGGCTGGGCTTTGCCAAGATCACACATGGCCATGCCATGCCAGACCACGATACAGCTGAGCTGCTTCTACACACTGCCTATGTAAGGCTCAATCAGAACTGCAGCTCTTATGCCCGTGCTGCCTTCCTTGTGGCACAAGTCATCACTACTGTGGAGACAGCCATGGTACTACCCTCACATGCCAGGCTGAACAGGCTGCTCATACACAGCAGATGTCTTTCAGGGAGCCAAATACTTCTGTTTTCTTTTGTTCCCAAGGCAAAATGGCACAAATGTCACCCTTCTGCTTTCTCTTTAGACAAACTCAAGGCCTGGAATTCAAGGAAGAAAACAGGCACCAGCAATTGATCTTACACTTCTTCGCACAGGAGCCTCCTAAGATTGCCAGCTTTCCGAAGACAAGGATTACTTGGTTAAATGCAAGGTTAAGCAACGTGCAAATGAACAGAAGAGTCCCTCATTTGCTACTTATCCTATCTAGGGTCATTACAGACCAAAGGGAACCTCAAATTTGCAAGTACACCTTGGAAACTGCTTGAAAATATGGACTAGCTCACTTGTTGCAGGCATCTAAAGCACTGCTAAACAAATACACAGTAGCAGGAAAAAAACAAGGCTGAAAACAAAACTCTGTTTTCCCACTTAAGGAGATATTCCCTGAGTTTTTGTCCTCTGCCTCTGAAGCTTCAGAGGACATAGGAAGACCATGTGGCACTGCCAAGGGAAAAATTTTAGATGACAAATTGGGAAACGGTTGGTGATTCAAAAGGGAAGACAAGTGGCTTTATCAAAACACCACAAATGGAAGCAAAGAGAAACGAAGAGAGGAAAGCCAGTGAACTGCATAATTTACCGCTTTACATGAGCCCAACCAAGAAATGTTATGCAAACGAAGAATGAACCCAGTGGAACTTTATTTTCCTGCACTATGTGTTTTTGGTTTTGGCTGGGCTGCACAGCTCAGTTCACTCATTTCCTGGATGGCCCCACGACAAAGAAAAAAAACCCCAACCCTTTCACCTTGACAACATTTCTTCTAAGTACAGTTCAAGGTAAGCTTCCTGGCTATCTACCCAGACATCTGTGGTTAACTGCGAGTATAAATACATTGTTTGTGAGCCTCTTTGAGGGTTAAAGGCGCTACTTATAGAAGCAACGTGTTATTAAAGGCAGACCACAGTAAGCATGAATTGGCATGGCACTGGCTTTAGGTGGGATCTAGCACTAGCACAGCATCACACAAGATGAATTTGAAAAGGGCTAATGAAGGAAACCACAGGGAAGACTCCCCGTGGAGAACAGAGCTCAGGAGGCGATGCACCACTGCTCACTCATGTTCCCATCATCAGCCACCAGATCACCACAGATGAGGGCAAAATCTAGAATAGGGAGATTGTGGCATGGTCGAGTCAGTTATGGAAACAGAATTATTTTGCTGTCTGGTCAAATAACAAAGTAGGAGACTGTGGCAAATGCCTACACATCTTTTCCTGGGATAAGATGCCAGATCAGCGTTATTGAAGACCTAGAGAAGAAGGGTGATCAGCTTTCCTTTTAACTGTACCAGTACAGAGAAATCAGAGATAAGAAAGTATGCCTGGCTTTCTCTCTTTTGTATCACCGTTTTTAAAAACATAAAAGATTTATAATATAAAGAATAAGAGATCATTCTAGCCAGTTCAGACTCAGACTAAACGGAGCTATTAAAGCTACATGATACAAAATATCACTGGTAGAGTTTGTGATTTTTTAGGCAGCAACTTCTCTTCCTACATGTAACAATATCAATTTTCTTTCTTCTTCCTATTTCTATTAAACGCAGTCTTAAACAGCTAGAAATGCCTGTTTTATCTCTTCTTCCTCGTTTGGTACAAATTACAAGAAACATTGATAAAACCATACACAGTTCACACAAAACACTAATTAACCACAGAAACTCATCAACTTCATGATCTACGTCAAATAAATAGGAAAAAGTAGTGATAGTCTAAACCACTGATATAGTCTCCGACTTTGAAGTGTCTCACACTTCTCTAGCAGTGTAAATTATTCCCAGTATAAATCTTCATTGGACTGATAAAGCAGGGGTAAGTGCAGCCACCATAGATGAGAATTGGTAATGAACTTGCAAAACATCTGTGCAAGCATTTTTCTTCAGTGGATACTTCCTGATCTCTCAGGCATTTCAATAGCACCCGAGACTTAAACTAAAAAATGGCTAGGAAGTGTTGCCCACAGACTTTTCATGGAATAAGTCTTTACTGCATAGCAAATTGCTCTGTGGATTTCTGATTTCATTCTCTTAAGAGTCGTATTAAAAAAAGCAATAGGCAAACTGTAGTCATTACGTCCTTCAAAGAGGTTCATGTTTCTTTCTTGATGCTCCTAAACAAAATGGTAGGCTGGCAAGTCAGTTCTGTCTGAGCCCCTGAAGATACACAATGCATAACACAACATAACACAACACTGGAGAAATGTGATTTGCTGCAAAGATTTTGCAAGATATGATTTGTTGCAAAGCCACCCAAGGAGACTGTTTGCCCTTGGGCTAGTTCTTTCTCCTCCTTTGGAAGGTGGGAGGAGGTTGACGGTCAGACTTCCCAGGTGGTGTACATGTAATACTTTTTTAGGAAGTACTAAAAATGAAATACTTTATTTTGTTATTTTTTTTTTTCACACATCATTGTTTGACTTGGGAGTGGAAACCTCTTTTCTCATCTGTTTTTCAGAACAAGCCATCTCAAGGGCTTCAGTAAGCAGGAAACACACAAAAAATTGTGCTGAATTGCTCTGGAAAAACTACAGTTAGTGGGCTTTAAAATGTTCCCCTAGTATTTGCATTACTCCCTAAATACACCCTGTGTAAAACACCGAGCAATAAAAATAATTTAGATGTTAAGGTAACTGACAAGTACTTAAGCATGACCACTGCTGTTACATCAGAAACCCAACAAGGATTTTATTCACATCCGTCCAATTTTTATATGTCAAGGTTCCCTCGTGTTGCTACTGGAAACCACTGAGATGCTCCATGGAGAGCTAGGTGGGTGAGTCTTAAAGAAAAAGTCTGCACGTGAACTTCTTTTGTTCTTTTTTTTTTT
>Ga0065711_1026886_pt1 | contig 57688 bp, 31 predicted proteins | sample Hoacrofraction12_FD_59098 | JGI IMG/M metagenome (GOLD analysis project Ga0065711, IMG submission 59098) | Hoatzin crop microbial communities from Cojedes, Venezuela - Epithelial fraction 12 v2 (version 2) | ecosystem: Host-associated > Birds > Digestive system > Esophagus > Crop | place...
AAAAAAAAAAAAAAAAAAAAAAAAAAAATCCATTTGTACCTGTTTCTTCCAGCCATGCCGCTTTATATTTCCTTTGTTTGGTATTGAAAGCCAACCTTCAAGTCTTGATTCTGGTTTTAGAAAAATGCATATTAAGTAATTTTATGTATTTATAATAACAAAGCAGAATAGCACAAAAGCAAACTATTTCTACAAAGGAAGATGTACTACATGCAGTAATAGGCAATTACCTATTCAGCAAAGCAGAATAAAAAGCACAGCTAAATAAAATGAAGATATAAGCATTTACTTCATGCTTCATCCAAGCTAACACTTGATTATACAGTTACTGCAAAATAAAGTGAAGCTGTTTTCCTTGATGCCAACATCTAACACTGTATGTAAATAAATTGCAAAGAGCCAGGCAGGAAATACTTTGCTTTGAACATGTGTTACAGCTTAAACAGAAGACGATTAAGAGATTTTCAATGTAAACATAATTTAACATTCAGAGGGGCTATATGAAAATACTCAGCAGGAAGATGCAGCAAGTAAAACAAACCAGATCCTAATTTTCCAAGGGAAACAAAAAAAGGAGAGCGCACAAGAGCAAGCAAAGCTATACAGGTGTCCCATTACTCACAGAAAGTAAGCATAGGAGATTAATAAATAAGGAATGCAGGAAGAATCAACTAGATATAAAGAACAAGAAACAAGTGTTTTATTCAAATTTTCAGTGGACAATTGTCCAAAAAGTAATATAATAATGTATTTTCCTTCCATGTAACTACTGAAATAATTTAACACTGATACAAAGAAGCGTCACAAGAAAATTAGCATTCTGCTTAATGTGACTCACAGATTTTAAAAACCCCTCCAGCTAACTGATACTAGTTTTTGATAGATATTTTTAAAATTATGAAACCAGGTAATAGCAGTGAGAAGCTATCATGATTCCACTAATCCAAAATGACACAGAAGAAAGTCTCACAATTTCATAAATGCAAGAATGAAGTAATCAAAATTTCACTCCAAAATTAGGAATTTATATACCAATTGAGAAAAACTTTATAGATTTTTTAAAAAAAAAATGATTGTAAAAATGTGATTTGTAAGAACTGTGTCAAAGTACAGAAGTATAGCTGATAACTAATGTATGCATTCTTTATAATAAAATGAACTGGCAGCACTGAAAACTTAAAATCCATTAAGATAAAATTTTCTGAAACATTCTCCACAAATATTTATGTAAGAAGGAGCTATTGGTCCCTTTTATCCTTCAGGGATAACTATGTGAGGTGTAGCCCCAGCAAGCTGTGAAAATAAATCCAAATATATAAAAGTTATTGTCCATACACTTTGTTACGGAAAATTACAATGAGACTGACAGTCTAGCCTTCTACAAGGCATTAAAATCAGGCATAGAAAACCCCTTCCTGCATTAGCCTTACAGCAAACAATATTTAAAAGTGGACAACATTTACAAATATAGAATAATTTCCTAACATTTCTCCACACAGAATAACTTCAAAATACTGGGGGGACCACTATTGAACTACTGAAATTCTAACTGGAAGAAAGGCATGTTAGCAGAACTCATTCCAGTAGTAAATCTTCCTGGAAAAATGAAGGAAATGTGTATTTCCCTGCCTCTCACATCTGAATAAGAATTGTGGGGGGTGGGGACTGACCCCCCAGATGCCTCCCCAGTTCTTGATATTCAGTAGCTTTGGAAAAGGAAACTTATTTCCTTCATGTTTGCAGGCATCACAGATAATGCTTACCCTATTTTGAATACTTCAGTTAATTTTCACATCAAAAGAACATTCTTCCATTTTCAGAAGTTTTAGAAATATCCTAAAAGTCAAGTCCTCCATTGCAAACTGAAGTGATTAACTGCTAAAAGAGAACATAGTATGGACGACTGCAATTCAAAAGGAATAAGTACGCATCTGTGGAATCTGTGGCACACGAAAATCTGGAAAGATCCAATAATAATTTTTTAAAGATGCACAAGGTACTATGCTGCTTATAGGGACAACGCGACTAGGAGTTTTTCTAAGTTCACTTCTATTTCAGCACATTCTGAAAGAAATTTCAAAGCAAGTAGAAAGTGGATGAGCTATTACAAATGAATTGGTTGACATTCTTTTCTGTCTACTACAAATCTATTTTAGTGAGCAAATCCTATTTGCACGAGAGATAATTTCCGAGCTGTGAATAACATCCTGCAGTTGAAAATAACAGTTTCTGGATGTACTTCTCAACAAAGCTTGCATTCGTCTGGAACCAAATGTACTCTTGAAAGGGTAGATGAGCCCTTTCATTCCAACCTTGCCACAAAGGTTTGTCTCAAGTAATATTCACAGTGCATTTTAATTCCCCTTGACAGAGTTAGCTAGCACAACTGCAAATGCTCCTCTGGCCATTTCACAAATATTTAATCCAGAAGAAGAATATTTATGAGTGTTCTGATTAAGTAATTAAGAAAATACGGGCTATCTAGACTATGAAAAAGAATCTTCCATGATTAAGTAATTAAGAAAATATGGGCTATCTAGACTATGAAAAAGAATCTTCCATTCCTGTCTTTAAAAACAGGCTCAAAACTATTGCCTGACAACTTCCCTGTATTTTGGAAAGAATCCCGGAATTGATGCTTCATATTTCCAATTCAGAAAATCCAAGATAGGCTTCAAAAATATCTGATGACTAGCTGGACCTGACCAGAATATGAAGAAAGAATTCCATGAAGGCTACACATCTGAATATATATTACAATGTGGATTTGCATTCCAAACATCTTCATGATTAGTATTCATATTGCCAGGATTTGCTGCGATTCAGTATGATAAATGTGAGTTCTAACAGAAAGTCTTCAACAAAATCACACAAGACAACCATGACTGTACTGATTTATGAGATTTTTTGTTGGTTTGGGGGTTTACAGGTGCCTTCATGAGCAGTAGAGCATCTCTTTGCAACGTTCAAGAATTCCTACTTCTCAGACTCTTCCACAGTAACCAAAAACCTGGAGATAGTACCTTGCTAATTCTTTTCAGTCCACCCTTCCCATTTGATTCTTTCCTTCCTAAGATTGTCTTACTACATTTTCATGTGGATCTCACCAAGGACTGCTGGCTGGATCTTGCTTTGAGGTTTATTTGGGTGACAGCTACTTGCAGGTATTTCAGAAAGTCATATCTGTGTCCCATATTAAAAAAAACAAACTGTTGGCTTAAATGGTCCACATTTATTATTCTATTCTATCTTTTTGTAAAACATGATTTATAACATACACTGTAAAGTATTATGTGCTGCAGTTAAACCTGTAGAACAGCTCAATTGCTTAAAATATCTTGCCAATCAGATTAACAGAATTAATTCACATCAGGTTAAGTGCCCTATAACAATCAGGAAAAAAACCCCTTAAGTTCCTGATTATGTTTTGTCTTGACAAAGAAGAATTCTGTTTACAATCATGTAAGTATTAAGACTTCCTAAGTTCAGCCGGGAGGAAGAGGCATTCCAAAGGCATAATAAAAAAGCAAATATTCCAGCTGTTTCAGCAAGGACTCTGTTAACGTTGGAGACATCAACTGAGACATGAGCTTCTATCTGAATCAATAATCAGGAGTAAGAGTTACAAAAAATGCCTAGAACTTGAATACAAGGAAAACCTTCCTCCAAATCATGATCCTTCCCACCTGGCGAAGCAGAGGCCTGACAATAGCCGGGATTGTCCAAACGAGCCAATCCCTGCCTTGGGAGCAGTGGGAGCTACCAGAACTTGAGGGGGTATTTAGCTCAACAACAGACAGAAACCACCTCCAAGTAAGATGCAGCTGTAAAGTGTGTTACCACGCAGTTTCTCTAGATCTATGTCTGAGCATAGAAAAATTTTTTTCTTAAATTTTTCTGAGTATTAGGAATTCATTTTAGTATTACCTTGAGTTTATTCAAAGTCTGCAAAGCCTTCTGACCCCAAAATTTTACAAGATGCTCTTCCTGCAAATTATGAATTCTGCTCTTGTAGCCTCTCTGGTGGCTGGTAACCTAAGCTGCCCGATTAGACAAGACATTGCCCCATAGCCTGAACCTCTCTGCCATGCCGGACAGCGGAAAAGGCCTGAGAGCCAGAGGTCTCTCTGGAATTCTGCCAACATTACTATCACACCTTTTCATACCAAATTTTTACTCAATTAAACCAGAGTCTACCCTTCACCAGAACTGAGACAATGGAATCATTATTTTATACGTTTCCATTATTTTGTGTGTTCTTTTTTCCCCTGGTGATGTTTCTACTGTGACAGGAAACGGAATAAATCATACTATAATTACTTATTTAGTAATTTTACCATTTATTTGCCTTAAATGTTTTTAAGGAATGTCTTTGCCTTAAGAACAGATGCATCAGCTAGAGAGAATCCTGTTGACTACTCATCAGATCCACCTAAAACAAGATGCTGCTCAAGGTGCTCTGAAGGAATGTCTATGTTTGGGCTATAGAAGTGATGGGAACTTCGCACACAGTTGAAGACTAACAACTTCATGCAATTAAATTGTAGCAAATTAACTGCTGTGGTATGCCACTGTCTGTTTTGAAGACTAATTTCTTGGTTTGCAGAAAAATAACACTGCGCTGGGTAATTTCCTCTTTCTGTGATATGGGGTATTTCTACTTTGAAGACTGACGCGTTTTTCCTGCTTATAATGCTAGTGCACTTCTCTGCCCTCTACTTGGCTCTTTGACAAATGTGCGAAACCTGACTATACTAATGTCGCTTAATCTCTTTTAATTACCTAATTTGCTTCTTATTCAGATCCTGATCAACTCAGAGCCTCACTCAAAAAAAAAAAAAAAGCAGCACGTAGGGACATGATCTAAATCTAGAGAAGTCCTAATTATATGTATTAGAGGTCCTACCTATATGACACAGTAACATCAGCAGCACAACTGCAGTAAAAATCAGAGGCATGTGTAGAGAAAAGGGCAAAAAAGAATACAAGAGAATGAAAGACTAGTAAAAAAGAAATAGTTAGAGGGGTCATAAGTATCGAAGACTAAGAGGGAGACCACAAGAACTTGCAGTAATTGTGATGTTCTAATTAAAAACAAGAAAAGTTACAGCTGACTTGAAAAGATCTTGCACATACCAAAATTTCTGCCCTAAAAATCGAAGTGCCAGGTCATACAGCCAGAAGCCTGACTACAGGGTGGTGAAACACTGGAGCAGGTTGCCTGGAGAAGCTGTGGCTGCCCCCTCCCTGGCAGCATTCAAGGACAGGTTGGATGGGGCTTTGAGCAACCTGGTCTAGTGGAAGGTGTCCCTGCCCATGACAGGGCGGTTGGAACTAGATGGTCTGTAAGGTCCCTTCCAACCCAAACCGTTCTATGATACACACATCTCCAGAAGTAAAACTGAAAATAACATATCTTAAATGAAGCAGACAAAGAAAGAGCTTACTTCTACAGTCTTTCCGAGATCTAAGAGACAACAGGGTCATACTGACATACTATTGCCCTTCAGAAGAAAACAGGGAAGGTGCCTATGTCCACATAGAGGCATTGCTGTTTTCAGTGCAATCCACAACAGCCATTATGCTGAAAATGGTTGAGAAGGAAAGTGAGGATGTTCAAAACTACCCTTTTACGTAGCATAAATCTAGTCTGTTGTCCTGTAGAAAGAAATTAAGCTCTCAATTTAAGGGAGTTCAGAAATTCTCAATAAAAAAACTACGAACTAAATGTTCTTCATTTAGGAGACACTATTAAACATAAGGCTTGATTCCAAATAGTAATGTGAGGGGAGAATAAAACATTCTAGTGAGTAAAACCCCTCTGGTTTGTTTATTTTTTTACCCCAGTTAAATGGAATACACTGAGAATTAGTATCTAAGAGAACAACTTCTGAGAAGTACTGACAGTTCAGACATAACAGAGGGACACCCTAGCAGGTGACAGCTAAGAAAAAAAATGTTCCTGCACCAATCTAATAGTTCTAAGAATTCCCAATACTGAGTTTTGATGGAAGTTTGGCCCAGAAGATGTTTTTGAAAGAAGTAAAATAGACATTTACTTTACAAGATGGCAATTGCCTGAGGGTTTTACAGATCAAACTTCAGAGTGCAGAAGGGTTCTTGGACAGAATGGACGTTATGAAGAAAAGACTATCATTATCTGAATGAAAATCTATTCTAGAACAGAATTCATTTAAATATTAACTGAAAATGAAAATCTAAAAATATACTAAGGGAAGACAGGACACCAAAATAGACACAGAAAGGAATAACTACATAAAACCATACACTAAGTCTCATAACCTACCTGAATTTTCAGTCACTCTAAAACCCCTGGGAAAAGTCTAGAATGTGGCAATCTGAGCAGCATGAAGTGCATTATCAGCAAGAGACATCTAAAAGATTCTGGTTTTTTTATCTGATTAATCATCCACTGAGGTCTTAAATACCCCAAATAGTATTCTATTTTGTACGTTTGAATATATTTCTCTATAGTAAAAATCAGACTGTAAATCAGTAAGGCAAGCATGTAAGACAAGCATTTATTCAATTTCACGATGAATTATAAAAATTACTTAACTATACAAAAGAATAAACCTACCGCCAACATCGCAAAATTGTTGAGCACAGCTTATTACCTCTAAACGTTTTTCTCCTGTATCTAGAGATGCAGAAGTCGATCACATAAAAGTACTAACTGATTATACTTTTCAGACATTGGGGAGGGGAGAATCACTAGCCAGTATTAACAGTGGCTCTCAAAATACAGCACCTGGAACTGACACTACATGGAAACGGCTAACTACACTGTATTATTTGTTCTTATTTTAATCTGCTAAATAAGAGTACCATACAACCATAAATGCATTACGGAAATTTCTACAATTATTTTTCACATCAAGCAATTATTGCCACTTGCCACAAAGGTTCTACATGACTGTAAGAACAGACAAGGTCAAGGCAATTTTGCATTCAAGATATAAAATACAGTCATGATGTTGTGGAAGTGCTGGCCCTGTATTCTATTCTCTGGATGCCGTACATTATGTTCATTATATTCAAACAGCAGCAGATGTAAAGATACTCTTTCCACAACGTGGACGAAAATTACACTAAAGCCAAGCCATCCAGTGGGAGGAGTGACGTGAGAAGAAATTAACACTTAAGTATAAGCAGCTAAGATATGAAATAAAAACAACAAAAAAAGGAAGCAGAGATATGATACAGAAAGAGACAGCCAGAAGAGCGGTAACTTGTTTGAAACAATAATTTCCAAAACTATGTGTATGCACAAAATGAAGTATTTCAGACATGCTTTTCTCTTACCTGAAAGATTTCCATCTGTTTCATCTGACTGGAGACTAGCAACACTGGTAGAATCCATTCCTTGCTGGAGGTCCAAAATTTTCCTTCGTAGTTGTTCTATGTCACTCTCTTTACTATCCAGCTGCATCTGGAGCTCATTCCTGTATGTAGATTCTTCTGCTAGTTGCTGTAGTTATATACACATGCATAGTTACTGTGATACCAAAAATATGGCAGCAAAGTATTCTGAAAATAAAACTCATTACTATTTTAACATCTCTAGATACTTTTGATAGTATTAGCATAAATTATTATAGTAGAAGTGTTCATTCAACTGTGGAAAAAAGTTTAATATCAAAGATCTAGCAATGAATTCAAGTACAAAACAGTCTGATTAATCTATTAAATTACCCTTTGTCTTGAAAAGGAGACTACCTACCAGTGAAATACACTGCATAAATAGTATGCTACACAATATTCAGTTTTTTAGTCTTCATAATATATCAGTAACTTCCACAGTTAAGAACTCAGAAAGGGGAAATGAATGAGAACAAGCACAACTGCACACTTGTCAAGTTCTCTGCCTCACTAAAATTCTCTAGCCTAGAACATCTGAAATAGAACTTGTTATTTTTTTAAGTAGACTTGTAGCTATACTTTTTCCTGCGGAGAGAATTCCACAATGTAACAAAAAAATTAAGATTATTTTACCGCTTGCATTTCATTGACCTCCTTTTGGTATTTCACTACCATTTGATTGAATTTCTCTTTTTCTTGATTAAGTTCTAATTGGAGCTTTCGGTTTTCCTTCTCTTTCTTCCTCAAATCTTGCATGTTAGCTTTCTTTCTGTCTATTTTAAAATCTTTCCGATTCATTATCTCAGCAAGTTTGTTGACAGCCTGTTAAGAAAGAGAAAAATGAAAACCAGTAAGAAAAATGATATATGCAAGCACGTTTCATACAAAACTTCAAAGTTCCTCTAGTCTTAGAATTCAATCCAACATAAATGGTCCTTACGTTAGAAGTAATACTGAAAAGTACACAGCATCAAAACTTTCAACTGTAAATATCAACAACGCATACTATACATGATGGTTAATATAAACTTAATCCCCAAGGAACTAAGACTTAGTTGCACAAAAAACAATAAACTGAAAATATATCTGATATACAAAGTAATTAATATTGTTAAATTGCATAAGAAGTTATACCTGTGTCTTCAGAGTTCTTTCAGTGTTGATGCTCTTCTCATAATGCATTCTAATATTATTGATTTCCTCCTCTTTTTTCATTCTGTATTCTATAAAAGTAATATTCAAATCTGAGACATTTTAGGACAAGGTAAATATTTCTAAGCTTAATCACTTCTACAATTGCACTAAATTTTTTTTCCTTCATTTTCCTGTTGTGTCACAATGTGCAAAATACAGTTTGCAATGATGAAAATTACCAGTTTAATGCTACTGTCACAATAGAAAATTATCAGAAGGCTATCTCAGAAATGCACCAAGATGAACTACTAAAGCCAACATATGTATTTTTGTCTCCTGGTGACGACCAAGTTTGTTGCCCCACTTCCTTCATGTTCGCACTACCAAAAGCGGTTCTGCAGTACCAAAAAGCATTAAGTCAGTACCCATACGGAATAAGACTGATACGACTGGACTCACATTCAGTACAGATTCTTAAATCAGGCATAAAGAAAACATGGGGGAAAAGGCTTTCTCTAAACAAGCAGTGACTCTGTTACACTCCTCCCCCCCCCCTCACACACTGGTTACTCAATCCTACCAATCTTTCTATCACACCTCCAGTCTCCTGGTTTGTTCCGAAAGTTTCTGCATTTCACTGATAAGGATTTCTCCACCAAAACTACAAACAGCTGAAGAACAATTTTCAAGTACTTAAAAGTAACAAATGCCATAAACTAAAAAAATACTGAAAACTGCTTGCTCACCCAATCCTTGCTACTACAGAAATGCAGAACTAAGGGAAAATATTTTTGTATGCCTTTCTGCCTACACAGTGTTTCCAATAACACTGGCAACACAACCAATAAGGCCTTTACTCTCATAGTCAACAGGTATTAAAGCATGCATTCCAATTTTATAATGCTTGCTCAAATGCAAAACCACACGAATAAACTGAGTAATAAAATCCCCTACAGTCAGAATGCATGCAAATAGAATGCCAATCCACTGAAATGCGTGAGATCACAAATTTCAGATACTGAATCTAAGTGACACCTTAGGGAAGTTCAAATACTGATCCTGTTTCACTATAAATACTGCAGATAGAGACTAAAACTTCAATAAATACATTGTGTGCAATACGAAATAAGTAAAATACTTTTCCTTAATAACTTAATAACCATGCACACAAGGGCATGGCTGGCAGCAGGGGGTTAGACAGACAACATATGGATGACCTGACTATGCCTCTGCAGGAACTTACGTGCTAACTTGTTTGAAAAAGTGAGGAGGGAGCGTGAGCAGAAACTCACTTTTTCCTATCTGCTGCAGCTGAGGTTTTAATCATTTTTAGCAATAAAGACAGTGCACGGAAATGGAAGCAATACAGTAGAAAGAGTGGCAATTTACATGAAAGATATATTTTCAAGATGAAAACAATAATTTGTATTATTTTTCATCAAGCTCAAAATAACAGGGAAGATAAACAGCAATGTCTTCTCTCATTTCCCATTTACATTTTGCCACGCACGCTTCAGATTCAATTGTGCTTCATTACAGACAAATTAAAACTCCGAATATGACATACCTTCCTCCTGTTTCTTAATTTTTTCACTGATCTCTGAATTTTCCTTTGTTATTAAATCAACATCTTTGGTTAATGTGTTATTAGTTTCTTCCAGCTAAAATGAAAACAAACACATTTTAAAACAAAGAACTTGCCATATATTCCAAAAATATTTATAATACTATTATTTTAAATACCCTTAAATCTCTAACAGCAATTTACTTGGAACACCTTCCTCAGATTATATACAAAAAAAATCTGCTTACCTTTTAAAGCTGATTTTTTTTTAAATGGCACTTTTCTTCTAAACTGTCTTGATTTACCAGAAGGGTCAAAATACACCTGTCCCAGAAAGAATTCTTTTTTTTTTTTTTTTTTTTAATTATCTTTACAGAACTGACAAAACTGTTAATATATAATTAAAAACTCAGCTTAAGCAAAATGAGATTGTCAGTTACTGAATGTGGCAATTTTCTGTTAATTTGCGGTACTTCGGAAGAAGTAGTACCTAGAGGCCTGCTGCCCTGAACCCAGACAGAAAAGCAGCTGATAGATGATACAACTCCAGCATTCAAGGCTAGAGTAGATTCATGGCATCTGCTAAATAAATGACTGTCATATATCATGAAAAACAGGTATAAATCAGTATAAAAATAAAACTAAATTTGGTCTAAGTCAAAGCACACATAGGTAGGTATGTACATAGGTTTGGAGGAAAAAAAAAAAAAAAAGAAAGGAAAACCACTGCACTTTGAGTATGTTAGCTGTCAGAAGACACAGTCAGGGTCACTTTGCTAACCACTTAACAAATACACATTAAAACCCTGACACAACTGCAATCCTGAAAAAAGGTTTTGTTTGAAGCCTATAGAAATGATCGTGTATAGAGCTGTCTGACAAAACTATCAGAATATCTGAGACTAACAAACATATTGGCAAGAAGGTACTGCTTCAATGCCACAGAGTGTCTTCTGGAAGTGTCTTAAGAAACAGGAGGCTTTGAGCAATTGATCCAAGTTCAGTTATGCCTAGAATTTTACTGAACTTTTACACCCCTAGGATTCTTCAGAAAATCTGCATAACTGATGCTAAATGGGAAAAAACCAATAATGATAAAATAACTATGCTATATATGGCTTGCTATTTGAAACTCCTCATTTAAGACATTTATCATCCATCATCAAGAGCTATGCTATAAAGTATCTTCAAAAATTACAGTTTGTGGTCTGGGGTTTGTTTCTTTGGGTTTTTGAATAGTTTACCAGTGTGAAGAAACTCAAGACTTCCAAGATTTTTTTAAAGACTAAGTAATTTTGCAGTAAGTGTGTAATTCATTGCTCCACAAATTTACAAGATTTTAAAAATACCTTAGGCAATGACAATAATTACAAAAGGCTTCATAACAGAATTATAGACATTTGTTGGATTTTCAGTCTGGCTTCACCTCAGATTCATCCAGTCTACATTTCTTCAGGAATTCATATGATGGGGTTTAAATGTTTACGGCTCTAAATGAGTCCAAAACTCAGATACTTCAATAATTATCACTTATGACCACAACAAGACATTATAAAGTAAACTAAAAAGATAAATTTCTGTTTCCAACTGGAGGACATAGATAGGTATTGATAACAGTGGAATAATTACCCTTCTTATGATGCTGTCCTTATCAGCCATTTCTTGCCTGTGTCTTGATGCTGCTTTTTTGCTTTCCTGACTCAGTTCAAAATACTGTTCTTCAAGGAGTGCTCGTGCCAGCCGTTCTGACTCAGCTTTGGTTTCTGCTAAATCCAACTGGGTAGTGAGCGTTTCTCTGTAAAAAGGACATTAAGATTTTGTTCTCCTATGCAAAACATTCCACATTTTCAGAAAGACTAACAAATCCAAACCATAACATTCAGCTAATTGTCATTATCTTAGTTTCTTAAGAACAACAAGATTTACCAAACCACACTCTGTACACTTTTATCTTTTGATGGTCCACACAAGCTACAGCAGCAATCTTACTATAATTCAATTAAAATTTCAATCACCCATGAAGCACCAACCCTTAGGAAACCAGGTGTCAAATTCTCATGCCTTTGAGGAATAAAAAATAAATTGTACGTACAGTGTAGTCCATCAAAAGATACTCAACCTTATCAGCATTAGCTATGTTTTCACGCAAGACTACTGCTCATGAAGACGTGTGCTCCAGCTTGTTTGAATAATAAGGAAAATTGCATAATGTTTCTGAAAACATACAGTGGTTCTATGCCTATGCAACAGAGTTTGTCACAATTCCCATAGTTGCATACAGGTGAAAAATGTTTATGATGAACACAAGGTTGTGGAGAAGAGTGAGGCAACAGAGTAAAAGGAATCTATAAAAATGAGCAAGAAAAGAGAAAAAGAAAAGAAAAAACAAACAAGAGGACTAAAAGAAGTCTCTGCTTCCTTTCCCTCTCCCCTTTTTGCTTTTTAAGTTGGATATACTCCTGAATAACTTTGCATAGACAGGTATTTTTCTCCTACATCATATTTATTAGCCCACCGAAATGCATCATGAACACTGTACATAACATCCTCCCTTTACACTGTTTCACAATGCTGATGTTCAAGTAGAACACAGGACTTAGACCTCAGACTCTGTTTCATGCATAAGGCTACAGTCTCCTTCTTCAGAATAAATATATATGAAATAAATTAATGATTGGTAAAATAAGGTTAAAAAACTTCTTTCCTTATTTGCTAATTTAGAAAACAGTACATCACAATTAATGGTGGTTGGATTAACTGGTTTTGCTGTAATCAGAAGTATACTAAATTTAGAATTCAAAGTATTTTCATTTTCTTTTTCTCAAATTATTTTATTGGCTATAGAAATATACCAAGTAATTCTCAGGATAACATAATCAAATAAAAAAAAGTTGTTGCAGAAGCAAGATGATTACCACAAATTGTACTGTTTTTTTCAAACTTTTGCATCTTCCTAAATTCTCAGAAGCCGTCATTCTTCTTCCAGACATTACAGAGTCCAAAGTAAATACGATTAACCATATTTGGCTTTGTGAATCAGCACAGGTAATATCCTATGTATTTGCCATCTTACAAGGTGCTATGGAACACTTTTGAGACCTGTCTTTTTCTGAAGGAATTAAACATTTTAAATCTGATTCAAAATCTTCATGAGTGAGACCACAGTATATAGAAAAACTTATGTCTATTGAAGAAACACAACAGGCATACTTTTCATTTTGCAATTCCTGCATTTTTCTTTGAGTTTCTTTATTCTTTTCATCAATTTCCTCTTTCAGTTCCTTAACCTGAGTTTTGTAAAGTGTCTGTAAAAGAAAGCATAAAAAAGGAATCATTATTCAAATTCCACAGTGAAATTCTTCATTGTTTTGGTACTGGTTGGTTTGAATCTGTCAAACCCCAACACATGTCAGTACTGTCTTTAACGGAATTTCCTCCATCCTGCCTGTCCAAGATGCTCCTTTCCAGTTTCCCTTGTGTAAGAAACTGATGTGACCAGGTTAGTTTTCAATTTCCTACTTTTGCTAAATATTCAGACCAAATTACAAAAGCCTCATTTAAACTACATGCTACTGAAAAGAGAGATAACTGAGAATGAAACGCAATACTCTGGATCTTCTTATCAGCAGTATGTTAGAGAGAAATGCACAAAAGTCTGTAGCACTTAATGAAATTACAATAATATGCAGTTTAGTAAACACAAAAATTTTTATTGCCCCTCCAAGGAAGAACCGAATTTAAAAAGTACTTCCCAAAGCGAAATGAAACTGTCCATATTCATGAACGTATATGAAGTTCAGGCATTACAGAGCATCTCATGCTACTGTTTCCTTTCACACAAATGAAACAGATCAAACTAACTATAAGAAATACACATTTTGGCTACCTGAGGTACAGAATAAGGCTCTTCAGGGACTCAGGTGCAGAAAAAGTATCTTTTTAGAAGGATGAGGAATACACACAGAATGCTACTGGATCTATGGTTCTTAAATATACATACGGTAGATAAACAGCATGGAATATATTCCAGTAAGTATGGAGATTTTGAACTCTCTACAAAGTTTGCAATTATGTCAGACAAATACCTCTTTTCCAACCTCAAGATAGGAAGTACTCTGACAAAGAATTCAGATAAGAGTTACTCAATGAAATATATAAGATTTGACAAACAACTACAAAGCAACACATTAGATACACTATGTAATGTTCTCTAATTTTTTGTTCATTTTTTGTATTTCAAGCAGGATTTTGTGAATTGCTAATTTATGCCAGGTTGTTATTTACATTTTAAAAAATTTAACATTTCAAACTATTCACTGTTCAATGATTTCATATTAAAATGTAGCACTCACAATTCTTTGCAAGTCTTACCGAGAAATACTGCTCAGCTTCAAGCTGATCCTGAAGCTCACGCATTTGACCTTCATTTCCTCTGTACTGTCTTTGAAGGAATAAAGGAAAACATGTAAAAAGTCACCTACTAACACATGACAAAGACAAACTATTTCTAACCAGAACAGCGTCCTACATTTGCACACATATTACTTCACAAAGACCAACAGTTTGCTGTATCCTAAAACTCTGATTTAATTGCATTCTTTATTCTACCCCGATGATTGTTTCAGTATGTAATTTAGAAGACTAGAAGTACTCTAAACTGAGAAATGTTAAGTCAACTGAAGGAAGGTATGATAGAAGACTAATGAAAAATGGTCTTCAGTCAGCTTAAGAAATGCTAAGGAAAAAAATCGTGCAGTTAAAGGGAGGAAAAAGCTTTTGATTCCCATGTAGTAAAACTAAAAGTCCCATGTAATTTAATAAGTAGTATCACAATCAAGCCATAAAGAAGTCACTCAAACAAAAGTGGCACATAGAAATATATGCCTTGACATAGAATGATGAGCCAAGAATTGGTCTGCATCATAGCTCATAACAAAAATATTCCAACACTGAAGGCTACATAGAGAAATCATAACAGGCAGCTAAAAATATTCTTTTAGTTTAGGAAAAATGCCTACGCACCAAAGAACTTTTTCTCACTAACAGGGACAGGCAAAACAGTACATGTATAATTAAGCAACTTTTTCCATTTTACTTCAGATTTTTACTTACTTAGCAAGTTGAGCCAACTCAAATTCCAGTAATCTCTTTGCTTCCAACAATGTATTGATTTCCTGTTTCAGCTGCTTCTCGGAACCCTTCAAGTTATCGGCTTCAAAAGCTTGTGCCTTGAGTTCATTCTGTGCCATTATTCGCTTATTAGTCTCTTGTTCTAGATGAAGTGTTAGATTCTTTACCTAAATGAGAAATATTTCCCTTTAAAAGCATTTGCTGAATAACCAAATGTATGTGGTTGAAAGTGTTTCATATATGGATTATTTTACATCATTGCCTAGATACTACAAATTGTATTATACATAAAAATATTCCTAAATCACCAACATTTCAGTGCAGTAATCTTACAGAAAGCTGCTGCCCTTACAGAACGTACTGATATGATGCTGCTTGATGATAAACCTTCCCCATACTTAGCTCATTTCAAAGTCCCAAATATGTTTTATCTTATCTTAACGGCAACAATGGAAGAAACTCAAATTGTCTGCTGAAAGGTCCTGCAAACTTCTGTGGATTTCAGATCTTAAAAACTTCTCACCCTAGAAAAAACTGCAGCCTAGCAGCTATATAAAAACTAATGTACACAAGTCGTGACCTCTAAGAAGGGTGTTATAACCTTCATTCCCAATGTCTTGTAAAGAAAAAGTAAGGATGAAACCATTATTCCCAGCACCTAGTTTTCACACTCAATATTCTAATTGCATCTCCTTGAACAAATGCTTTTCTGGAGAACGCAAACTCAGAACCACAAACCAATCAGACTACACAGTCAAATTCACAAGCAAGATTTTCCTTTAAAAAAAGAAAAGGAAATACAAAAAAACTGCATTACATTAAATTAAGCACTCAAATATGTAAGGCATCCAAGAACTAAGAAACGAACAGAAATTACCTAACACTATTTAGGCCAACAACTGTCTTCAGTTCTACTGACAGGTGTATTATACAAGTACCTCGGTGTAAGTGAATTTCATTTTCTATTTCTCAGTGCAACTATAATTTCTTATTTATATTGAAAATTTTTAGTGACGAACATTTTACTTACTTCATCTTCCAGTCTTTCCTTTTGCTCAAGAAGGTGTTCCAGTTTCTGTTGAGATTGCTTCAGGTCAAAGTCCAGCATGGAACACTGTTTTTCAGCTTGAACTATTCGATTTTCTGCCTTTTCTCTTGCTGCCCTTTCTTCCTTTACTTTTTTTTCCATTTCTAAACAAGATTAAAGGAGGAAAACCAACAAAAATGTATATGTAGCACCTGCAAGAATGCTTCTGTAAACACAGTCTTAAACTTCCTAATATTTTTCAGACCCTTTTATTCAGCTATTTAAGCTCTTCTGCTGTTAGATGGACTGATTACTGAGAAAAAACTTCCTGACGCCATTACAAGAAACAGTAAAAAAAAAAAAAAGTAATTCCAATTTGCATTAAAAGCAATGAAATATTATCAAGACAACTGAAAGATAAATAGTGAAAGAAATAAAGAATTCAGATTCTTGAAGTAATCATTATGAAGTAAAAGCAGTTTCATTTCCATGAATGGACAGTAGAGCAAAAGAAAAGAAATGCTATCATTTGTGTCAGCTTTCTGAAAAGTTACAAACTACACATGCAGGTACTGATGACCTTTACCAAGAAAACCTGATCTATTCAGTTAAGATCTCAAGACACATCTTTGATTCATGGGTATGTATCCATAAAAGAAAGTTCACCACTTCAGACAAGCCTAATACAACACTAATATTTGTAATGCAGTTACACAGGAATGAATGCTCCAAGACATCTGTCTTGATAATACATTCTTTCAATTCCATTTAGCATTAGCCAGTACTTTAAGATTCAACAGCATTTTAAAAGCCAAGGAAGACTTCGACTTGCACGCACACTAAGATATTCAAAACATTAAGAAACAATGCAATTTTTATGGTGCAAATACCATTTCAAGAGAAAATAAGTGTAGTTTTCATTAGGTATGTTTTAAAATTTTGATATGCTTTTTCTATATACAAGGGATTAAACACTTGTATAAGAGCACTACATTGTAAGACAATGTGATTTAAGATATCATAATTAAAATTCCTTTTATTATGTATTTAGTTGAAACTTACAAGAAACACTTACCACACATTGCAACTGATCTTGCCTCTTCTATTGACTGATGTTTGTCAGTTAACCGAGCTTTAGTCACTTTGTGTTCATTTACTTCCTGTTCTAACCGGTCTTGTAATGATTTGAGTTTGTAGTTCAAATCTATCTCTAAGTTATTCTTTTCCTAAAGATAAGAAAAAAAAATTACCAGATCTCTATAATATTTCTATAATATATAAGGGAATCACATTTCCTTTCTTCCCTTTTTAGAGTTAACTTTTTGTTACAAAGAAATTATCAATTATTATTTTCCATGCTTAAGAAAGAATGGTAACAGACAAAAACTGTACTCAGTGCTCTGGAGAAAACTCCATTAATTTTTTTCAGTAGTCTATAAAATAATGGAAACTTCTCAGTTTGAATAATTAGTATGTTTCCAATTTAGGTGACTACAACTAAGCCACCAACAACACCAGAGCACAGAGGAATTTGAATTATTGTTACCCGGATGAAGTTTTGTTACTTCATTGCTGGGATTCCCAACCATTAACAGTAACTCATGAAACAAGCACTGGAGATAAGCTTTGAGAGACAGGCACTTGCCTTTGGATCACTGCTTCGCATAACACCAAATGAGAATGGTAACTGCTTGCACCCTCCCTCATAAGTAGTCATATCTCTCTGGTATATTTGGCTAGATCACACAGCAGAGCACGTCTTTACCTGACCTCAAAACATAGAGCTAACTATGCAGCCTATCTGGAAAAAGGACGTAGGATTTCCTTTTACTCTTCTTTACTTGTTTCTCCATCTTGAGGCGAAGATCAGAGATGTTAGCGGAACATGCTGCTACCATGGTTTAGGAAGGAAGGAAGGAAGGAAGGAAAAAAAATTTAAACGGTTCAGCTCCAAAGTTGATCAAAAGGGCTGGCAGTGATCCAGTCAAATTAAAATGCAGTAAAAGCAGAAATCTAAATTTCAGGTTTTTAAAAAGTTCAATTCATAGATTTTTCAGGAGGCAAGTCTCTGCAGCAATAGTTAGGCAGGCAGAGCAAAAATTACTTGCCACTGGCAGAAAGGTTGGATCTTTGAACCAGTGACAATGAATGACAAACATGAATTTTACGCCCAAAGCTACAACTAAGAACTCCCTGAGGACTTGTGAGACTTACCATCCTGATGAGACTGTAAATTCGCACTATTTAGTTAATCATATTAATACAGAACTGATTTAGAGCAAGACCACAGGACTTAGCAACATCAATAAATACTATTTGAAAACAGTCAAAAGCTGACAAAGAACATTAGCCTCAACATCTATTTACCATACCTTTTCTGAATGATTAAGCATATCCTGTGCTTGTTTTCTTTCCGCTTCGACTCTTTCAAGATTGTTTTTAACATTTTTTACTTCTTCTTGTAAAGTTGTAATCCGAACTGACGTAAGAAACAAAATATCATTCAGTATTGGTTAGTTATTCAGTATTAGTTATTAGCTTTTCCACCTTTATTGATTTCTGGGCCTCTAAAATATTTATACCTTCAAATTTTTCAGATATGCAAATGCCACACATTATAAAGGAAATTGATCTTTTCAGCCACTCCTTATGCATGCAATTAGTAAAAATTCACAAAAAACAATCGCATGCAAAACTTGGCACCTGCCTGTCAACACTCCTAACAGCTAATATGTAAAATTTCTTCCATTAATCCAAGTGCTTCAGCGCTATGCAGCAAGCACCTTTTGCAATGTTAACTCCACTAATTTGTAGGTAAGGCACATTACACAGTAAGTCAGTCTCCAATGGATCTACAGGTACTAATAAAATAGGTATTCCCCTAACTGTGACTTCAGTGCTCTGCCGTAGATAGAGGAAGTACTCCCTGTCCCCCACAGCATCTGCCACAAGACCCTGTGTGGCCTGGTGCAGAATCACAGAATGGTTTGGGTCAGAAGGGACCTTTCAAGGTCATCTAGTCCAAACCCCTGCCATGGGCAGGGACATCTTTCACTACACCAGGCTGCTCAAAGCCCCATCCAACCTGACTTTTAACACTTCCAGGGATGGGGCAACTACAGTTTCTCTGGGAAACCTCTTCAAGCGTAAAAGATTTCATCCTTATATCTAATGTAAATCTATTCTCTTTCAGTCTAAAACCATTGCCCTTTGTCCTGTCATGACATGCCCTGATAAAAAGTCTCTCTCCATCTTTCTTATAAGCTCCCTTTAAGTATTGAAAAGCTGCAATAAGGCCTCCCCCCCAAAGCTGTAGTAGTAGCATGTACTCTGTGTGTGTATACATACGTGTATGCCAAAGTAGCAGTGTATATATATAAGATGAAGTAGTAGTATATATTTCTAGACTGAAGAATTTGCCTTAGCTGCTTTAAAATAAATAGATTAAAAAAATCTTTTAGATTACTCCATATTACACTTAATACCTTAAATACAGTATACAAAAATATACCTATCAGTTCAAATACATCTGTCTACAGTGCAGTCCACTTTACTTAAAGTACAGAGACATCCTGGCAATATGTAAGAAACTATGAGATGGATGAAGAGAAAGTCTTCCTAAATCTTGTAATTTTCTCATTAATTTTAAATGTGCTTTTAAAAACAGCTGTATGAGTATTTGAATTACACAAAAGTATTTGGGTATATACCGGCAAAGCATCTAAACCCTACCCTTTTCAGAAAAAGATGCTGTTCCTGCAGGCTGCCAAGTTGGATGTGGTCAAAAACACATTTTGAAGTGCACAGAATAGTCTTCTCCTGCCATTTTTACCCCCTGCTTGCAATTAACAACAGACTGGATCAAACTACACTCAGTCTTTTCAGAAGAACTTTACAATCATTCAGCTGAAATTGATTTACTATATTTGAAGCACAGTAAAGGGGCAACTCAATTCTTGATAGTTAGTTCTTTGTGCTAGTATAGTTTACCTCCAAAAAACCAAATCTAAACCAGCTCAAAAGTCCTCAACAAAAGATTGTGCCTCCAGGAAAATGATTTTCAATACTGCAGGGGAATGGTTTAAAATGACAAGTTAAGAGGCAGGATCCATTAGCATAGGCACAGTCATGAACTAACGTATCTGAATAGTTTCTAGTATAAAGAATCAGAAGTACAAATGGTAAAAAGTTCCAAGCATCCTGAAAAACGTATTCCACACCTGCATCCCTCACTGTGCTCTTCACTTTGCTTATAAAGTAATGTAGAAGCATCATAAAAGAAAAGAAATGCAATTTAACAACGAAATAGCTTTCTCCACAAATGAAAGAAGATAAAGCACAGAGTACGTCAACTTGCCTACTGCACCAAGGTAGTAAAAGTGTTGTGTCTTCTCTAGTGCTGTATCAGCTCTTCCTATTTTTGTACCACTGGGCTCAGACTTCTAGTCAGGGCAGCCCCTCAGACTTACAGTCAGTGATATCCCACTCTTTGATTCTGATACTCTCCCTCCCAAGAGGCACTCAGACAGGATCAGGAAGCAAGATCCAATCTTCAGAAATCGCTCTATTAAGTCACACTCAGTTTGCAGGCTGGCTTTCCTCCCTTTATGTAACTGTACTCTATTTAATGAAGTAGGCTTGTTGCAACTTTTTTGGTAAAGTATAAATACAGAAGAATTACCCTGTAGTTCTCCGATCATTTCAGATCCATGGCTTCTGTCCCTTCGTTCCGACTCCAAAGCTGCTTGCAGTTGGTAATAATCCTTCTCCACCTGCAGTTTGGTGCTTTCTAGAACTCTGCACCTTTCCTGCAGTTCTCTATTCAGTGATTCTACCTGACTTAATGACTTGCTCATTTCTGTGTTACCCTTTCTCAGTCTTGCTGCTGTATCTGATTCTGTCCTCAGCAAATCATTTGCTTCTTCTAGCTGTTAAAATAAAACAGACAAGATTCTCAAATATAAAAATAAATGGGAGCAGTTTTGTTATATCTGAACGCTCAATACTGCTTCTCAAATTTAAGAACTAACAAAGACAATGAACAGAAGCAACATACTTGTTTTTGTAACTGTGTTATCTTCTCATTTGTCATTTGTGAATGCTGGCTGATTTTTTTCAAGTCTTCCAGCTGATCTTTTAGTGTGGACACTAAAGAGAAATTACACCATTAATACATCAGATTAAAAACATCCTTAGGGTTGTTTTTTTTTTTAACATAAATACTCTCAAATAAATTCTTGGCATATAATAGGTCTTTTGTGGACTTTTTGCTTCTTATATACATTTTTAGGTCAAATTCTGTGCTTCCAGAACAACAACGCACACTGTAGAGAACAAAATTTGACAAAACTATTGCGTTCTTGTTAAAAGTCAAATAAAAACAAACTCAGAAGTTGTGTTCATTATTTTAAAAGATCCCTTTAAAGTTGCATAGCACTTAAGATGCTAAGGTAGTAAACTATTCCCCAAAATACACCATATACCTCACCAGTGTCAACATTTGGATGACATGGCATACCTTCATTTTCCACATTCCGTCTTTTTTCATTCTCTTGTTCAATTTTCCTTTGGTAGTCATTTATCTTATGTTGCAATACCATCTTTTCCTTCTCAATCTGAGACACTGTTGATTCCAAGTTCTTTCTCTGATTTCCCTAAAATTAAAAGCATTGGTATTTTCTATTTACATTTTACGAAATGTTACCTAAACCAGTATCTCTGCAATTAATTAATCAAGGAAATTGATGCATCATTTCCAATGCATGAGTTTCTGGCTTCCCTGAAAAGCTTTTCAGAAAAGATGGCATTTTTAACTTCCATATAACAAATTTATGAAATTACTAGAAAAGTTATTGTTAAAGTGATTATATGTAGGTAACTATTAATAGAGACAACATAAAGACTCAATAGAAAATTACCTGTACATTAAATTTTAGAGTAACTAATTTTGATAAACTCCAGAGAAACTGTGATGCGCAAGACTAAGCAAAACACTTAGTAGAGGAAACAGAATTCAGTGTGAATTGCAGAAAGAAAAAAATTTTTAAAACGTGTACAAATAAAAATGTATCTCACAATGCTATGTATTGAAATGTGATGGTTTGGTCTCAAATTTAAACTCGGAAGAATTCTTTTAGTCCCTGAAGAAATATCTTAAATCATGAAAGTACTATCCACATTCATTAATGAATAATGCTTCAGTGAGAAAAAAAAAAATTACCTCTTCATCCAGTTCTTTCATTATCTTGTCTAGCTTTATGTTTGAAGATCTAAAAATAAAAAAAAATCATTTAATTAATATTTGAGAAGGATACATTATACATAGTGTTCTTCTAGTGAAATAACTGGGGACCGTTACTAAAGTGAACTTTTATATTTTGGCTAATGCTATTTTGTAATAAGCATTTGAAGAAAACAATCAATCACTGGAAAAAAATTCTAGAATATATTCTTAAGCATTTATCAAATTTGCTGTAGATTATATATGCAAAACTTTAGGTGCCACATTTTCTCCCTTAATCTGCAAATGTAAAAACAGGCTTTCATTAAAATAAGAATACTGCTAAAACTTGTGAACCTCCTCTAGTTGTGAACTGTCCAAATATCTAAAATGGTTCATTATTTTAACAATAGACAGCACCCTACTATGGAGAAAGACATTTCAACAATACTATTTAAGTCTCTGTGTTGAAGCAAGGTATTAGAACACAGCACTCCAGGGAGAGTGAGGTTAAGTGCATAATAAAATGTCAGTTGACTGGCAATAACATTGACACAGCTATTGCATTTTTGTAGCTACCTATCCCTCTTCAAAGAGGTAACAAAAAGGCCCCAGACAATGTTACCTGTCAGGTACAATAAGGAGCAGTTACAGCAATATATCCTATCTACTAACTCTGCAGTAAACAGTATGACGTTATCAGAAGACACGCTGTTGTGCTCTGACAACTTTTGTAGTACTGCAGGGAGACAGTTACTGAGCATCTTTCAAGCAATGTACGTCCTGTTTGTGGAAAGCAATCAGAATGTGTCTACAGTGAAGCTGTGTTTAAGCAAGTGACAGTGTCACACAGTCTAAATTCCTACCAGACCATTTTGGCTACCAGTTCCCACATAAGTAGCTTGTACAGCTACACACTATGCTCCTAAGTCACAAGCCTAAATTCTGCCTAGATCCTATACCTCGTGTTGCCTCTTGGCTTTATTTAGGTCTTCAGCAAAAGATTTCAAAAAGAGAAGCTAACTGAAGGGGAATTTAGTTTGCATGAATCTGAGCAAAAATTTCTGATTATCAGCAAAGAAGAATCCCAACTGTTTGTTCATAAGCGTAGCTGCAAGAAATAGGCAAATTCTCATGTAGCTACTTCTTCAACATGGCAGAAACAAGACTTGAGAAAGCAAACAGTTGTTCTTGTCTACCAGTCACAGGAAAGAAAAAAAAAAAAGGCATGTGTTTTTCCAACAAGTACCATGTATTTAGAAACCAGACAGCTAATTTTACTAATCCAATATATGTTGTACATACAGTATTTCACATTTTTAGAAAGTCAGCACGACATTGCGTACCTCAGTCCAATAAAATACCTGATTTCAGTGTATTGGGTAAACTCAAACATTCAAGTGTTCAGAAAGAGTATTTGTTACATGGGTTCCAATGAAAATAAAACATTCTCTTCATACTATATTCAAAAAAAACCTCCAAATATTGTTTTCGAATGACTCAAGACTGTGCCTGGAACACCCCTGGAGAACTACAGTACCTTTCTTAGTGTTACTCTGGTAATCCCTAAAGCGGTAATACAGAACTGAAGTGTTAGATATATTTAAATTATGCAAACAATTAAAGTTCAAAGTCTCACCTGCATTTTTGCTCCATTTCATCTTTCAGCTGCATTTCATTATGTAGTTGTTCTTCCAACTCATAGATCACCTTCTGCATATTTTCAAGCTTTTTATATATATTTGTACATGAAAGAACATGCATTAAATTAACAAACCTAAATATTTCAGAATATTCAGTGCTGCTTACGTTATATGTTATAATATTATGTATTATCTAAACACTAAATTTTTACCTTATTAAAATGTGATCCTCCCCCCCCAAAAAATGTAAAAAAATTAATTACAAGACACAACTTTAATATGACACAGTTTCATCATTTGAACACACATAAAATTTTAGGGTTCCGAATAGTTCCATCAGAATTCACAGGGCTAAGTCAAATCCTCCTTGCTTTAAGTATTATCAGAACGAGACTAAAGTTATTACTGCAAAGATATAAGAAAACATTTTGATTAGTCTCATATTTTTTTTTTCTAGCATGAACCACCACACGTATTTTGCAATGCATCTTCAAGCTCTCAACAAGCTCAAGAAGCAGAACCAGGCCTGTCGGTTATTAGCAATGGGGGGAATATGCTTTTAGCATCTATTAACCTACTATAGTTTAAAAACAGTAGCAAGCTTCAGATGTTAATACAAAACGTTACTGTATAGCATGTATGGTCTGCCAGCATGATAAAATCAGAAATTCGTTCTTTTCATGTAGTCTCAAAATATCTACCTTCAGCTGGAACTCTGGGCACAATAATCCCACTCCAACATGAGCAAAATCCTCAATTAACAACAAGATGGTGTCAACTTCGAGGAAATTCATTAAGTCAACCCCAGGCTGATTCACTCTTTTATTCCTTCTGTCAGGATTTCAGCCTTATTTAGCTTTCCCACATTTCCCTCAACTCTCTTGGAACTGCATAGAGAAGAATTACAGTCCTAACCTAGGCTCTTTTCAAAACAACATGTTCAAGTGGTTCTGACCCTTTGCTTTCTTGTTCCTTGTTCTAACTTCAAAACCTGACAATTGCCTTACTCCTTTTGCACAATCATCCCAGAAAAAGGAGAAACAGAACAGTTCCTCCTACGTCCGCCTCTTCCTTTTTTCATTTTCCCACAAAATATGCTTAGAGAAACTAGAACTGCTCATTAAGATCATGAAGAGGAGACAAATTACGCTTATCTCCATTCTTTTTTGATAGCAACAGTAAGTGCTCTCAACAAGCACTGTGCTCTGTACAGTCCTAAATTAAGATTTCACTTTGGACACATTATAGCATGCTTTATCCATATTAAATGAGAAAGATTCAGGTGAGATTGTTTTTGCCTACTTTCAGGCTGGTGCTTTTCTTACTTCCTACTTTCAATCCATCCTCCCTCCCATTGTAGCAGGAAATAACGCATGAGGCATTCAGGTACTCTCAATAACTGGAGATCCTTTCTCATTTCCTCCTTCTATTTTTTCCCCACATTTCCAGCTACTCTGAAGTTTTCAGAGGAAGAACACAGACATGGCAACTGGGGACTAACCAGGAACTATATATTTTATATATTCACCACTCTATTCTATATATTTACCGCAACCTATCACAACGCCTTGAAAGAGCAAGGAAATTCAGGAAGAAATAGACTCCTCGGCACTTATAGAACAGCTCTGGAAAACCAATTACTGGTGTGACATAACCACACCACGTGGATGAGCCAATGGTGTAGTAAAAAACCAGAGAGATGGCCTCTAAACCTAAACTTTGAGGATAAAGGAACGAGGACCAGTACACAACACATTCATCTCTTTGGTATGAACCACTGAGAAATAAAGCAAGAAGCAAGACTATTTAAAGGCTAGCTCTCACTTTAGTAAAAAGGGACCACAGCTAATGCAAAAAAATAAAGGATAAAGAAGTTTCAACATAATTGCTCTTCCATTTCTTGGTTACTCATTTCGTAGCCCTTCCAGACAGGCTGCATAGAGGAACTAAATGGGATAGATGAGGAACAGGTCAAAAAAGATACTTGGCAACTAAGGCGTTTCTGTACTGACTCCTACTAATTCGGACCTCTATTGCTTGCTCTTGCTTCTTTCTGTCTCTGGATGCTTTTATAGTGCTGTACCCCAAGGGGCCCACCTAAGCTTGCTGAGCAGTCTAATTATATTAGTACGAGATAACAGGCTTCCAGAGAAGTTCTGCACAATTTGACTAAATAGCACCTTAAGAAAATCCTGAGTTACAATTAACTCAGTATAAAACCATTCCTTTATGTTTTAGTTTGTTCTCAGTTTCCATTTTGAGTAGGAGGTGGGGGAGGAAAGGACTATGGAAAGGCCTGCCTACAGCAGAGAAGCCAAGAAGCAGCCCTCTGGAACTGCCAGTTTGTTTTTTTTTTTTATCACCACAGCATAGTGCGTCTGGTTCTGCACCCTGAACAACGAAGAAAACCAAAGACCCAGTGCAAAACAATCTGTTCATCTCCTTTTTCTTAATATCTGAACTGTTTATAGGTGGTTATGGTAGCACTAAACCGAAATAAAAAAACAGATCTTCGAAGAGGTTTGAAATTCAGTTAAAGGACATCAAATTCCATTTTTGTCCAACTTCTGGCCTAATTCTGGGAAGTTTTACACAACTTGCAAAACGCAATGAATTTTTTTGGAAATTTCTGGCACTCAGCTCCTCCCAGAAGACACTCAGCACCGTGCCAAAATGCAGATAGACCAGGTAACATCTTATGTCATATTTCCAGAATTAATGTGCTAACCATGTGCCAACGTTACCGTTTTCATTGCAGCATGTAATGAAAGAAAAACAGCTGAGAAAGAACTGCGGGGTAAAAATACCTTGTAGTAAAGACTTAACGTTTATTTAAACTTCTCTTATAACTCATACCTTTTCAGAGCTTCATGTCCCAAAACTGTTAAAATAACAAGACATTCAAATACACCTGACAATATGGACAGGACTACTGAGGGTTTTTCAACTACATGCAGGCGCCTGTACCTCACTAAATATGCCAAGTCCATTCAGCAACTCTCTTCGAAGTCAACCAAAGGCCAGCACATAGCTTAAAGCATCTGCAAACATTTGAAAGTCCTGCTCTGTTTTTAATTTTACCATACTAACAGCCAAATGCTTATGAGGAAAACAAAATTTATGAAACACATCAACATACATAAAGAAATCAAGTCACTTGAATGTTTAATAAATTCAGTTAACCCAATAAAGTACGTAATCAGTTCCGCTGCCCTTTACAAATTTTCTCCAATCCAAGCAGGCCTTCTTTCCACCTCAGCGTACCTTCCTGGAAACCTGACTGCCAAGAAGCTTAGGAAGCAGTAGCTGAAAGAATTCCTAAATATTTCTTGCTAGGTGAACTGCTCTATAAATGCAGATCCTCAGTGCCCCAATCCCAATAGCTTGTGGGGCACCCTCGGGAAGGAGCAGAATACCCAAGCTTGGTACATTATCTGCCATCTCCCACTTAGTTCACGGGAAGCCCAGCTCCACAATTAAACTGGTGGGTTGCTGGAAAGCCCAAGCTTCCTGTCAGACTCACGTCCAGACTCCATGGCTGCCACAAAGCCAGTGTACGCCCGGAATTGATACGGCAGTCTAAAAATACTGCACAAACACTTTGATGTATCTAAAGATCAAACCTGTGAATCCAGTTCCACAAAAAGAGTATGCAGGAAAACAAATGTTATACGAAGAACTGAAGTTCTGTTTTACCAATAACTCTAATAGGCAGGCCATACTAAACAGTTAAAATTTATGCATTGATTTCCCACACTCCAAGCACTAAAATAATTTGAGACATATAGCATTCAAAGAGTTTATTCCCATATACACAATAGATTCTTTACTAGGATCCAACAAAGCCGAATATCGGTGAGACATACCACACTTTTGTCCACACTGGAGCCTGTTCTGTTATCATTGGAATTTTCTGCCGAGACAGCTAAATACCTGCAACAACATTTAAAAACTTTTAAGAGTTGTTTAGAAGCAAGGTTACGAAAAAAACAGAATATAATCATCTTAAAATATAACCCCCAGATTTTTTTGCACCAAAATGTGGATAACCAAATAGTAACATAACCAGATTTTTTTCAGTTCTATATTTATTATACTTTAAGATTTAAGCACATTTAATTGAAAAAAACGTAATTTATTGTAAAGGTTAAAGCAGAAAGCTGCAGTAGACGACCTTCAGAAAAAAAGGATTTCTGCCAAATACTAATACAACCACTTTTTTTTAATAACCATTAAAAAAAATCTTTGCTTTCCATGGTTACAACACCCTCATTGGCTTCCATCCCATAAATATTTACTCAGGCACTTTTGCAGCAAGTAGCAGTAGTGAAGCGAACTCTGCAGAGATTGTGTAACTTAACAAAGTTACTAAGAGTTTCACACACAAAAAGTTTGCCCTGAAGCCAGTATTCTTATTTTACGTAAGTGTTTTCTAAAAATACCACAATTTTCTATTTGTCATGATTCTGAGAAGTCAGGTAAATAAATACAAATTACTATCTTCAGATTCCTTTGGTATTTGATGTGATATTCTTGGCCTGATAACTGATCTAGAGAGATGTAAAGCATCTCTAACTGCATCAGACTACGTGAAGAAAAACTCTGCAACACATGAACAGAGAAAAATGGACACATCCTCAATTTTGTTTCACATGCATCTTTTCACATACACAAAAACCTCTCCAAAAGATCAAGGAGGGTAAAATCAAAGACATTTCCAAACCATGGTTAAATCAAAAATCAAGACTGCTTTCAGACAATCAAATGACAAAGAGGAAAGAGAAGTTTCCTACAGAAAGAGGCTTGCTGTCTTGAGTACATGAAGCCATCATATTTTGCACACCAGAGCTGTTGAGCAGTGAGAATGTGATATTTGAACAGACAGAGCACCAGCTCCATCAGAATGCAGAAGAGAACACACAAGCCAGATAGCGCTGCAAAGGGTTCTCAGCCAGTGTACTGATCTCAGCCAGTGTTCTGAAATCTGTGTTATAGCTGAAGTTCAATAATAAACAACCATATTTCCTAGTTTACAATCAATGAGATTACAGCTGTAGAAAGTATTCTATACTAAAAGATTGTACAACTTCCTTTAAAGACAGAAGTCACATCCTTTTCCTAGATTTCCATTTCTTTAAACTCTCCAGCATACACGAATAAGATTGAACTGGGGGGGGGAGATAAAAGTGCACCTTTTTTCTATATATACAATTTTTTAAATGTTTAAACTATTTTAAATACAAAACCGGAATAAAAATTAGGATTACACATTTAGCAAGTATGAATGGTCACTTCAGACTTTTCAAGACTATAAAACCAGCACAGTATTATGGGACAAAATTCAATTCTAGGACAGCAATTTAGTTCTAGCAAGCCTACAAAGTTATGACAGTATTTAGTAGCAGAGTTCTTCAATGACAGCAAAAGATACCCACTCAGTTCTCTAAATTCCTGATACTGTCCCCCAAGAAGGAAGAGGGAGAGAGAAGAAATTCTGTTATTAACAAGCTTCTGTATGCTACTTAACCTTGATAATATATTCCAAAATCTTCCTGCAAGGCAAAAATTAAGACTTTTTTTAAACCATAGACTAAAATCAGAACAGTAGGTGAAAATCCTGAAGTGCTGAACTCACACAAACTGTACCCAAAGCTTGCAAGTCCTCCTATGCCTTACTATGCAGAAAGCAACAACAAATCCAACTCTTTGCAGAGATGGAAAGAATTTTACCACAGGCTTGGAAAAGTGGTTCCTCTTCTACGCAAGGAGGAAAACCAGATTTATTTCCTTTAAGGCTTTCCTATCCAGAAATGCTATTAAAACTAATAGTTTCTACCTGACATAGTCTACTAGAAGTTTTAGCCCATTTTAAGCCTAACATCCACCACAACTAAAAGCAGCTTTAAAAGTAAGAGAAAGTTAACGACATCTTTTTGAATCACAGTGCTTTGGGTTGTAATAGACCTTTAGAGGTCCATCTAGCCCAACCTCCCGTGCAGTGAGCAGGGACATATTTAATCAGATCAGGTTGCTCAGAGCGCAGTCCAACCTGACCTTGAATGTTACCAGGGATGGGGCCTCCACTACCTCTCTGGGCAACCTGTGCCAGTGTTTCACCACCCTCATTGTAAAAAAATTTCTTCCTTATATCCAGTCTAAATCTACCCTCCTTTAAAACCATTACTCCTTGTCCTGTCACAGCAGGCCTTGCTAAAAAGATTTTGCCCACCTTTCCTATGGGCCCCTATCTACATTCCCCTATAGGAATGCAGATAGCTATCCATAGTGCCTACAATAATGACGGCTGTTGAAAGCATGAATTAATATAATTTTAACTGACATAATTTAAAGTCTTCTAAGTAACAGTGAAAACAGTATCACAATCTCACTCTGCAGTGGACAAGCACTTTATAAAAAAAAAAGTAAAATTATGAAGCAGATAACACGCAAGTAGAAAATATTTTATTTCTATTAAGCCAAGGTTTAATTTATCACATGCTAAAACACTGATGTAACGTACGGAATCTTCACATACAGCTCAGGAACATTAACTCGCAGTAAAACAAAGTGACATTTGTATCCCTGATTCATGACTCTACATATATAATTCAGTGCTCTGCAGGCAGCTCTGCCTAGGAGCGACAACGGTGGTTTTTTCTTGCTTAGCTTCTGCAGCACCACTATATAATCTTCTTCATGCAAAATAAGACATTCACAAATTCAGTGTGATATTTTAAGGTACTGATGACTAACATTACTGGTTATCATCATCGAAGCGTCAAAAGAATCTAATTTATTAGGATTCTGAATCATTAATAAGAATCTGAATAGGCTTGTATCTAAATACTGATTAGTAAGAGTCAGAAACAATGCTGACAAAAGAATACACCATTAGCTTGCTTTCTGCATACATACCGACGGTTGCTGTAGTACGTAAATCCCACAAAAGGAAGCTGGTTGCCTACAAATGCTTTTGGTATGGGAAATGTTTCTTCCTCTCCTTTGTCTTCTTCCAGATCATCAAAATTACTAGTGTCAATGTCACTACTTAAGTCAGGCACAACTGGTGCTACAGCTAGAAAAAAAGCAGAAGAGTATGATAATAATCGTCATATTACTCAAGTGACTAAGAAATCTCTTTCCTTGGTACAGAGTAAATAAAACTTTGACTTCCATTAAAAGAAATACAACAGTCCTTTTGCTAATATAATACATAAGTAAGCCAGATCACTGTCCATGAGAAAAGCATTATACTTACTGTCTCTGAGAGTTTCCCAAGCCCATTGATCATTTTTAAAGAAAAGATGTCGTTTAATTTCTTCTACGCCATTTCGTCCTAGCCTCACTTCCCTGTTAAAGATTGTTTTGGTTAAATGTGGGAGATTACATAGATTATTCTGAAGGAAAGACTCTTTTTAAGGCATAATCTAACAACAAAGACAAAAAATTACCTTTCAAACTAAGGTAAGAAGTAGACATGTCTCAAACTTTTCATGTGAAGATATCTATAGGAGCACAGCAGCTACATTTCAGAACACAGTCTGGTTTTAAGTCTTGTCTGTAAGAAGCCCTGCTGCTACTGTTCACACCATCGTGGACTGGCTAGGCAGCTCCCAAGCAGCAGCCAGGTTCCACTTTTTCCAGGAGTTCATGCTGTTGTTCGAATTGCATGCAGCCCAGCAAATGCAACAGCTGCCCTCCTTTGCATCACCAGTTCTCACGCAAAAGTTATGCTTATATTAATTAAGCAGCACAGGTACAACAGGAATGTACTGACAAAGTGAAACAGACCTAACACTGATGTTTCAGACAGGCTTCCTGCAGGCTGGTTCTACACTGATCCTGAATGCCCACTAAGAGCTGGGAGTGTATTTGGGACACTCCTGAAATGCATCCTTTGATTTAGTTTCATCCAGAAGGAATCCATCTTGTGTGCCCCTCACCAATGTGCAACACAGACCAATGTAACAGTAGCTGTTACTAAAGAGTAACACTTCACATTCAAACTAAATTTATAAGGTAGACATACCCATAGTAGCAGCACTTCTCTTTCCCCAGTATACATGCTACTACCACAAAGAGCAGCAGCAACCATTGGTGACTCCTCTCCCAAATACTGGGGCTAGAGAATACGAAACTGATGCTACTGCCTGTCTAGCCTGCAGTAACATCAGTCAGTAACTACTGCTTCAGGTTAGACAAAATACTAATTCAGAGTAGACAAAGTAACTTAAAGACTTAGACTGAGGTTCCAAAAAACTCTTGACTAGCACGTTAAAACGGCCTTCTGTACTTTAAGCAAGAGGTTAACAGTTTCTTACACTGCTGTAATTCAGAGAAGAATAAAGCCTAATTCCTATGAAATGCATTCAGAGATCAGAAAAACACCTAACTACGCCGGCATCTAAATTGCAACAGAGTTACACTGCATTCACACCAAAACGGTAAGACTTTCACTTCTCTTGAGCAGTTCAGAAACCCACACAAAACAAATATATATAGGCTCTTTCAAAACGAGAGGAAATTCTCTTAACGAAGGCTTACTTTCACTTTGAGTAAAGTTTAAATCTTACCTATCCGTTAAAAAGGCACAAATAAGGTTTTTAGCCTCTTTAGAAATCTCATTATCATCAGGGAAAGTAAGGGAGTTCTTATGATTCATAATCTTACTGTATGTTCCAACCAAAGAATCTGCATAAAAAGGTGTATCACCTGAAAAAGCAGCAATGCAAAAATTAAAAAGCAGATCATGAGTATTGTAGATTTCACTTACAATATTTGAATTACTTATGCAATAATGTAAGCAATTAAGTGAACAAGAGGCAAGGAAAAATGTTTGAGAACTGTGCCAGAATATTTCTAAAACATATTCTGTAAATACCAGGATCAGTAAATCACCGCCTATGTCAGAAGATTAATAAACAGTTAAAAACAACAGTGATTTTAACATGGAGGCTAGTTAAATAGTCATTTCTGATTATCCTACTACTCACCTACAAGCATCTCATACAAAAAGACTCCAACTGACCACCAGTCGCATTCTCGCCCATAGTAACCATCACCACCCTGGGACTTCAATACTTCAGGAGAGATATAGTCTGGTGTTCCCACAGCCGTATCACATCGTACCATACCTTCCTACAAAGAGAAGGAAAACAGCCAGGCCCAAATATAAGATCCAAAACTCCAAGCCATTTCCAAGAGTTTATGCAGCCTAAGCAACGTCAACAGATCAACCTCAACTTCCGTCAACAAACATTCTTTTTGAATGGGTATTTTAACATTTTAAAATTTTAAACTACTAAGTCCAGAAGAAAGCGCCACACTTGTCAAACATAGTGAGAGTTACTTTAAAGACATCAGTTTATATCCAAGAAGTAAATCAGAATTGCATCTAGGCCCTGTAAACCCTGCACAGCCTCTCCTGGGCAAGCCAGTATAAATGTGTCATATAGTGACAGGGTGTGCTGTAAACAGGTAAAGCTCCTCTGTCAGTGTAAATGGGTCAACATCAGGGATTTTGCTGCCAGGATCAGCTAAAGTGCAAGTTTTTCGCCTCTGACCCAATATACTTAATGCCAGGAAGAGTAAATGTGGACAGGGGCTTGAAACTCTAAGTAGACAGACTTCCAAACAGGTAACAGGTGAGCAGAACGCTTGACGTTCCTCAGCCCCGAGAAAGGGCTATCGGAACACAGATCAGTCACACTGGAGCTGGCATCCAGAATGCTGAAGCTGCAACCACGTGTCCCTTTCTCATGCCATTCAGGCATTTCTGAAATAATCCTATGCCATTCCTAGAAATGAATCAGTAGAAAAACTTGCACAACAATCTATAACTAAGTAAATATAACAAATATAAATTCAATGTTGCGTATGCAGCAAATCCAGAATGCACCTAAATTAAGATCCTGTGCTGCCTAGTTTCTGTCCCACAGAGTCACCTTTCTCTTTCAGAAGACTAGAGGAACCCAAGACTAGGCTCAAGACTACTCAGCTAGCTTTGCTTTCTTTAGAACAGAACAGTTTCGTAATATTTTTTCTTTGCTTTTTTGGCACGTACAGCTTAAACACTAGGATAATGTTTTTCTACATTTCAAAATTCCTCATTGTTAAGAACAAAATCAGCCAAGGATAAATCTGTATTAAGTCAAAATAAGGCCAAATTTTGTGTCAGCTATTCCACTGAAGCAGACTGTTTGTGACTTGAGGCAACTCCTTGAATTTCTACACATAACCTGTACTTGGTTTTTATTGGTACCTTTCATTTACGGCAAAGCAGCTAAATACAGTGATTTACTCAAAGCTCCAGGAAGATGTTGAGAACACAATGTACATATTACACAGACTCTATTAAGTACCATGTATTTCAGATTGTTTTCCTCATGTACATGTGCAGACTGACACAAACCAATCAAAGTTTTGTGTAAGGAACAACAGTGCTTCACACTACGTGAAATATTGTTGCAAAATATTTTTTTTTTAGTCACCTCAGGATATATTTTTTAAAAATAAATAATTCTATGACATTCTTTAACCTGTTTCCTTCAGATTTGCCCTTCTGCTACATCAGCATATGGCTAATTAGTGCAACTGGGATTCAGCAACGTGTACATTAGTTTTGACTGTTTCATTACTGACACACTACATAAAAATAATCTCACTTCTTTAAATTAACTTTTGATAACCAAAGACTTTAAGAAATAACCCAGAGGATCTAGAGACAATCAAAGGCTTGACTTCAGAAAGTTTATCTAGCTAACGGTACAGAAGTTGATACAGTCCCTACTTCAAGAACTATTTCTGCATTGTACATTGTCATTGAATAGGATAAATAAAGAATTAGAATGGGAATAGAGTGGAACTTGCAACTCTCCTCATTTAGTCAAAAAGTTTTCAGTATATTTTCTTTTCACTTTTAAATACTTTTTCCTTTCACAAACAGAAAAGCAAAATTAAAAACATGTTTACCTTATTCATCTTCATACAAGTACCAAAATCTGCTAGTTTCAAATGACCAGCTTTATCTAGCAGCATATTATCAGGCTTCACATCTCTGAAAGGAGAAAAAACAATTTTTTTAAAGCAAATACATCTATTTAACTTATGAAAACAATAAAAGTCAACTGTTTTTCAAATGCAACATTGCAAGGAAAAACACCAACATGAAAGCACCACTATTTCCTCCATTTTTTTCTGCTTTCTCTAAGTATCATGTCCAACACAGACTGCTGAACTACAACATTTTAAAAAATTATAACAGATGTGAGAATACAGCCTTAAGTGTCAAATTTAATAATTCTGGACATTAATATTCAACCTCTAGTTCCTAAAAACCACTCACTGGTTGAAGTACCCCTCCACTAGGATTCAGCTACAGACAAAAAAAAGACATTCTGGTTCTGAGTTAGCCATCTCAGATCTTGAAAACATGGCGTCTTTCTCTGTACCACCTCTATCTTAAGGGAACAAATGGATGTCATTTTCAGAATAATATAATATGAACAAATATTTTTCCATGGCTCAAAAGGAGTATTGCCTTATGCCCCTGTCCACAAAGTACTTCCCATATAGAAAAGAAGTTTTCATAAAGTAACTGGTAAAGTTCAGTACATCTAATGTTATCAAATATACTCAGGCAGAATAGTAGTAGGAAACAGTTATCAAGCAACCATAACATGAATTTCAGGGGAAGGTGTATTTCTGAGACCTCAAAGCAGAACTCCGGCCATAGCTGTAAAATGCAGTGCAGTGGAAATGTATCAGTATACTCACAGAATAATTTTGGTTGGGAGGGATTTTTCTAAGAGCCCTAGTTAACTGTCTGATCACAGTACAGCAAACAAAGTCAAAGTTTTATCAAGTTCCTCAGTGTCAAATCCAGTCAAGTTCTGAATTTTTTTCAAAGATGGAGATTCCACAGCCTCTCTAGGACCCTCTTCCACTGTTTGACCGCCCTCATAGTGAAAAAAGATTTCCTAATAAATGCTAGCTATGCCCTTTCTGCAAGTTGTGTCATCCATTGCCTTTCATCTTTTCAGTGTGCAGCTTCAAGTCTGGCTCCATCTTTCCTATAAAGTCCTGCTGGGCAGCTGATGACTGATGCTTTCTGTCTCACCTGAACACTATTCATGTTGTGAATGAAAACATAGTGCTGACCCCAGCATCAACCCTCTGAGGAATCACTGGTAGCTGACTGTTGGCTGGACGTTGTACTACTGAGCACAACCCTTTGTTCTATCTATTCAAACCATATCTTTCCGAGCTGACTAAATCAAAAACCTTGCTACAGTCGAGACAAACAACACACACTGCTCTCCCTTCATCAGTGGAGCCCATCACCTCGTCACAGAAGGTAACTGGGCTGGGTAAAGCATACTTTACCCTTGGTAAATCCATGCAAGCTGTTCCCAATCACCTTCCCATCCATCTGCTTGGAAATAATTTCCTGAGAATTCACTCTGTAAGATTCCCAAAGACTGTCCTGAGGCTGATCAGCCTGCACTTCCCCTGATCCTCCTCTCCTTGCCCTTCTCGGGGCAAGATGGGTGTGCCATTTGCTTCTTTCCAGTCATCAGGATCTCCCACTTGCCGCAGCCTTTCAAAGGTGACAGAGAGCAGTATCATAAGGATATTGGCCAGCTCCCTCACGGCCATTGGTACAGCCCACCTGGTGCATTGGACATGTGGATGTCCAGTTTGCATAACTGGGCTCAGCTTGCTCTCCCTCTGCCACAGTAATGCTCCACTCTCCCAAGCTCTGCCACAAGGCATAGGGACCTGAGAGGCCTGAAAGCAGACGTTATCAACGAAGGCTGAGGCCAAGGTGGCAGCCTCAGCCGTTTCCATGTCCTTTGTCACTAGGTCCCTGATCCATTAAGCAGTGGGCCCATATTTTCATCAGTTTCCTTTCACTCCTCATATTTGAACAGACTAACACCAGTGGAAAACAAATTCCAAAAATTTGCTAGTGTCAAAATAATTTAAATTTTCAGGAGAAAAACTTGCTGTGCTGCTGGTAACTTCTAATGCCTCCTTCCTAAAGCCTGCAATACACGTATTGCATTTATACATGTATAAATGGTACGTTCAGCCAGATAATTTGTCCATTAGACATAGCATAGCTCTATAATTAACCATGCTCTAGATCCTCCTCAAGCAACAGATTAGTAGTTTGTTTTGCTTTGGTTTTTTTTTTTTTTTTGCAAAAGTTTACATGTTAACACTGATCTTCTGGCCAAATTACAAATTGACAATTTATATAATATGTCTTCCTCAAACTCTTCCTGTATTTTCTGTTGAAAAATATATTCTTCTGCTCTAGTTAACACAATTAAAAGCTAACAACAGATAAAAGTTCAAATATCAAAAAGAAAACTTCTCAGCCTATCCGAGAAGTGACTACATTTCACTTTAGGGCAAGTATATAATATGAAACTAAGCCATGTCTCTTTGCTCTGCACCTCAATTTTCCATCTTGCCCCTTAGAGAAAAACATGTGGCTTGGAGATTTCCCTCACACTGTTCACAGGTTCTTGTTTAATGGATCACTGAGCCTTCATATGCAGAGCAGAGAATTAATAATTCCTAACTGTGCATACTACTGCTATCTAATTCCCCAAACAGCTTTTTCTAAAAGAAAAGAACCATTTTGCAGCCAATGTGTTCATACCACTGTAGTTCTTGTGTCTCTTGGTGAAGTGGGACAATTTTATTACTCCCCAAACTGAGGAACACCAGCCTGCTGAAAACCTTTGCTTTGACTGTATCACCTCAGACTTGTAGTTTCGGTTTGCAAGAATCTTTGAAGTTGGAAGATAGAATAACTATGAAATAATAAGGAAGTAACACCATAAATTGAAAAACTGAAGACATTCTGGCAGCACCAGAATAAAACAACACTATATAACAACACTTCTTTCTTTTTCACCTGTGTATAAAACCCATTGAGTGAATTGCATCTAACGCAAGTACAACTTCAGCAGTATAAAATCTTGCCCATTTCTCTGGAACATCGTAGTTGCTCATTAAATTCACAAGGTCCCCACCAGGCATGTATTCCATCACCATGTAAAGGTAACGGTCATCTTGGAATGCGTAAAATAACTGTAAAAAGCAAATAAATGAAAAACAAGTCACTGAATGTTCCAGTTATCTTTAATCTTTTGCCTGCTTGAAATCAAAGGAATTTCTGCACAAACTGATTTACAGAGTAACAGAATTACTACAACTACTGCAGCAACTTTGCATCATCCAGCAGATCTCCCGAAAAGGCACTAATCTATAGAGTAAATTTCAGTCAGATCTTCCATCCCTTTTATATTACAATGGAAGGAGTAGTCCTTGTAGACTCCTTGTTACAAATTAAGATTAGTGAATTTGATGTAATAAATTTTCAGATCATTTGAAAGAACGCTCATTGCATAGGAGGACAAAATGCTTCCTTTATTCATTGGGATGCTAGCTGACAAATATGTAAACATGAAACTACTGTACTGCAAACATCTGCCTGACTGGATCTGTGTTCTGACTAAATACTTATTATTCTGTTGTAGATGTATTTGTTGTATAGAAAGTAAGCATAAATTTTAAGCAATTCAGTAAAAGTATCTCCCTTACAGTTATCAATGCTCTGTTCAACATGAGTAGTGCAAGTAGATTTAAGTTTCTTAACTCAAAACTTTTTGAAAATCATAAAAGTAGTACTCTGGACAACCACTCCAAGGCTGACAGTAATGTACCTACCTATCTGACCTGGGAAAATCTTGAATGATTTTGTTTAATTCTAACCTAACAAAAGAGTTTAAATGCTTAAGGGTAAGAACAGTTTAAATGAATAAGGTAACGTGCACACACAATGCATGATGATTGCTTCAGGCGCACTCCTTATAAGTTCAAAGACAGCAATGTCACCCCAAAAATTGTGAGTGATAACAGTGAAATGAGGAAAAAATAACCGGTGTGGGCGTAATCTGCAGTCATATATACACACATAAATTAGAACATACAGACACTGTGTCTTAAGTATATCTTTCTGGTATGCTGGATGCCTCAAAGAATTACTACAGAGCAGGTTCACTGATAAATATCTAGCAAAGAGTTTTAATAATAAACAGAATAGCTTATCTTGTAAATGTTCTGACAAAATACAGTTTTGAAGCAAGTGTGATATCTGTGCTATTTGTTGTGTACAGCATTCCTTATCTTAATAATGTATTTCCCTAACAGACCAATACAATCAAAAAGGGACTCTGAAAACCTAAAAATGAAAACATGTAATTCCAAGTCATGCAGTGTTCTAACAAAACTATTCTATCATGATAATATTTTAAAAAAAGTATCACTATACCTGAACAACCCAGGGACTATTAGCAAAAGCCATAATATCCCTTTCTTCCCAGAAGAATGCAGAATCTGATCTTTTGATCATCTCAAATTTGCTCAGAAGCTTCATAGCATACACTCTCCTTGAGGATTTATGCCTTACCTGTGAAGACAAATGCGACATACAGAACACATTAGCTTGCCACATTAACATATGAAGAACACTACTGAATGTATCACTTTTACTGCTTTGCTATTTAACAAGTTTTGTAAGACTCTCTACATTTTTATAAAGAATTATATACTGTAGGTCTACAGAATAATTACATTCCATGACAATATGCTCATTGCTCTTAAAATACTTGCTAGAGTTATTCAACATAGAAGCCCACAGGCATATCAGTCGCTTTGTATTGGCACCTGTTAAATACCATCAAGTTAAAACTATAAGCATTTTCCAGATTTTTTCATTAGCAGACATGTATACTTGCTGTCATATTTCCAGTTTCTCCCACCATTTCTCAATTCAATAAAGCAGGATGAACAAGCCTGGCTGCTACTCTATCACAAACAAACAACACGCAACATCTCTCATCTGTGAGAACTCTGCCCACAAAAACCTGATGTAGTCCCTGAGCTGGCAGAAACTCTTCTAGTCCTGGAGATTTATTCAAGTGTCCATGTATACAGTGGTAAAGGCTAATTTTCTTCACTATGAGGAATACATATTCCCTTTTATTTTAATACAGAAGTATGACTGCAACACAAAACAAGTACTTGTGTACTTTGAGAGTACTGAAATATTATTTGACATTCTCAAAAACATTTCCATGGGATAAAAAGAAATAAAATTTCACTGAGCTAAAGGCTTTAATATTATAAGACCACATCTTCTGAACACTATTCTGAAATAGACACATGAGCAAATACTACAAAATACATTCAAATGTACAAACAGAAACATAACTTACCAACTGAACCTCCCCAAATGCGCCTCTACCGATCACCTTCACCACTTCATAATCTTCAGCTTTCATGCGCAGATCTCTCATTTTATTTACCGTGTCTTTATCTACATAAAACAGAATTCACATTTCATATATAATCCATTTAATTTAACCCATTCATCTCATACCAATTTTTCAGTTATTAGAAGATGTGTTGCTTAAAAGAGGAGACTTCCTTTTGAACCTACCTTCCTATTGGAAACCTCTCTGCAGAATGCATGAACTCATTCTTGTTACCATAGTAACCAAAACGTGACATAAACTTAATGCACTGACTCTACTGTACAATCAAATTACTGGAGATCTTACTTTGGGAATGTCTTTAAAAATAGTTACCTGCAAAAAAAAAAAAGCTATGCAAAAATTTCAAATCCAGCATGATCTTGATTGTAAGCTGATCAGTACTGAAAGATTATTTCTGGATAAATATGCACCACATCTGAGAAAATATCATGAAGTGCACATACGAGATGCTTGAATAAACTATTTTTAAAAAACAAGCTTTCACTTTTCTGCATTTTTATTATTCCTAATACTCAAAAAAGTAGATTTTAATTTAAAACATGCAGTGGGAATCATTGTGATTATTTATATAAACCTGTCATTCTATAAACTACAATAATTTACAAACTCCCAGTGGGCAGATAGTCTAATTCCAAATTTGGTCAAAGATTAAAACAGTCTATTTTAATCCATGTGGGTCAACACTGGCATGAGATGACATGGAAAAGCTTCATGCTTCAGTATTTCTAAAAGAAAGAAACATCTACTAAAACAGATATGGTTCTAATAAAATAAATTATGCAACGGTATTTATTTTCAAACATAATATTCTAGGCCTAAAAGTGAAGTTCAGAAAGAAGTAAGGACCGGGGAAGAGAAAGGAGGAGAAATGTCATATTTTAAGTTTGTATCTCCAAAAAATGATGAGGCAGACAGCAGAAAATTACCATTAGATTTCTGCCATTATCTAAAACAAAAGCAGCATATGTGCCACTAAAATTCAGTAAGATTTTTTTATCGCAACAGGAATAAACATAGCTTTGTTTGAAAAAACACTCTGTGGCATTACTGTCTAATGGAAAGCCATCCCTTTACAATGCAGCAGACCACTAGCTGAATTCAACAAATTATATTAAAATTGTAAACTCTGACAAATCATTTCACACAGAGATCAAAATACTTAGTAATTTAAAAAAAATAATGCATTGCCTTAATTGCCCTGGCAAAAACTGGCCTGTAGGGGGGATGAGTAAGGCTGCATGCAACTAAAATGCAGCAATTCTCATGAAAATATTTTTCTATTTATTGTTATCTTACTGACTAGTAATCTCACAGCCAGAGGTCCACCACTTCTGAACGAAAAATCTTTACATTGGTGCAAAAGAAAGCTAGACACCGTATGAATGTTTTAAATCGTTTTCAATCACAAGCCTCGCCTATGGCCAAAACAGAATTAAGGAAAGTACATGTGAAGAGCAATCTAAGGTAAGGATTTTTAAATAATGTACACTGGGCTTGTGAGCAATTGCAAATTGCAATTTACTGCTTGAGAGACATCCTAACACTTGATTATCTTCAGACAATATGTTACAGTAACAACAGTGTTGGAAATTTGACCTCCATATTCTAAGATCCGTTAAACAAGTCTGCAAAATATTTAAATATGCAGTTCCGTATCTCCCACTAACAGTGGAACACCCGGCCAGTTTACACTGTACAAACAGGTGGGATAGCTCCCACGGCAAAAGATCCCATTCTCCAACTTGCCCTGAAGTTTGATTATAAGCTTAGATGCTGTGTCAAAATAAGCTGAGTCCCTGCTGCAAAGGGCTCTCAACCATCTCAAATATTGATTTCTTTATTCTTTTAATTCTACATGGTAGAAAAATACTAAGTTCTACATTTGCAACAATAACCCTTACAACCTCAGGTGGCAGAAGCAGATTTTGGAGGCTCCAGAAATATACAACATAAACCAGAGAAAAATAACATGGGATAAGGACTGGCTCACAGGGCAATCACTCTATAAAATAAGCGCAGAAAATTCCCATTTTATTTGAAATCTAGAAATTAAAGACAGCTAATGCTGCAAAAAGATATTTAAAAAAAAATAGAACTAAAATAAACATTAAAATGTTCCTATATGTCTCTATTTTTTTCTTTTAAATCAGAAATTCAAGACAAACTAGACTTCGCAGTTCCCTCTAAGGACACTACTCGCATATCCCACAGCTTGCTTTCAGATTTCAGCTAACACAGCAAGATTAGTGTTCTAAAAGCAGTCTGAAGTGAAATAATATGTCTGTTCTCCACATTACTTCAGGTCACATCTTACACAGTATATAATTTATACCTACAAGATACTCATTATCAGACTGTAATTCTGTTTTCTTTTCCTTCACTAAGCCCCAAATGCAAGAGTGAAGCTCTTTGAGACTCACTAATGATTTCACTTTTCATAAAATTTACATTCAAATTATCCGTTGCAATGAGTATTGCCTTTGCCCAATACAACTTCTCTTTTCTCCAAGAGTTTCACCACACCTTCTCTGTAAATAAATGCGTATACAAAATGTGCATGTAACACCATGTACAATATCAAATATACTTTGAACTGTGAAAAGTTAAACAGAACATTTGAACTTAGGCCTTTCAGCAACCAGATTACGTGCAAGTGAGCCATCTACTAGATCTAGTGCATTCATATATTCCCCACAAACGGGGAATGATATAAAGATATAAAGTAAAACCCATAAATTCACTGTCATTGCTTACAGTTGCACCAAGTAAACTATTTGAAAACACCTTGAAAACAGAAACAAGAACATAAATTTCAATAAAGCAACAACAAAAATTATTTTAGTCAAATTACTTTATATCTGCCACAAAAGCCATTTATTACAACATTTGAGATACTTAAGCCTGTAAAAATCTAATAATATTAATTTAATTTTAAGGCTTGCCCATTCACTCCACAGGCAGAAGCAAGTCTCGAATCAGCAAACGTCTCTGCCATGATTACCAGAATTTGTCAGTTCGGCAGCCTTTAGAAAAGAGTTAACTCTTAAATGCCTTTCTGTTTGTTTTTTAATTATGAAAATTACGGTACTATGACTTCTATAAAAAAATCAACTCAATTCAAAATGTTATTAGTAGAATGTGCAGGAAATCCAGTAGTGGAAAAATACAGAGTAAATACAGAGCAGAAATCTGCAGACGCATCAGCTGCATGCACAAGTAAATACAGCAGCTACGCAGTATAAGAATTTTATGTGGTAATGAAAAGAGACTTTTTATACTGAAAAAAGTCTACAAAACACATGCTCCAGTCTGTCAGTGAACAAATTTTTAGTATGATTTCTTGACACCGTACACATTATGTCATTTTACTGTTAATTGCTTATGATATATTAGTACATCACATTACAAAGCAAGTTCTGGTAATCCAGAGGGTTGCTAAGAACAAATATAACAGGTCTTTCTCTTAAAAGCCTTTGTGCCACTGACAACAATGACATTTACATTGGCAACCAACTTGGATGTTCACTTGCTAGGGATCAGATTTGTATAGATAGCTGTCAGTTCTCACTGAGAAATAAATAATCAGACTCTTAAAACAACTTGAACTCAAGAACTTAATGCACTCTAAACCCCTAGCTGCCTTTCAAAAAGCTAGAACCACTTTTAGGTTTTATTTTTTGCTGGTATTTATAGTCTTTTGCTATTTAGTAACTGAAACATTAAATACTTACACCTGTTTAAGAAGTTATCAATGTTTTTGTTTTTTCTTAAGGCAGGAAAATCCAAGTCATATACCAAAGCATCTAATCCATCCTGAAAAAAAAAAGAAAACCAAGCAAAATTAAGTGTTTGGAAAAATAATTACACGTGCTGCTAACTGAAGAGACAAGACAAAAAGTTGCCCCTATCAGTCTTCTATAAAAATGAAATAATTCACATTTATTTAATGATTCAGTTAGCAATTACATGAAACAGCTGTTACTCATCCACTTCCATTGGACTCTTCAAAACTTCATTTCCATCCATCCTCAAAAAAATATGTTTCTATGAATTATTATCTTAATTAGCTCCACATTTACATGCAAAATATTATCTTTTCCAAATATTAAAACAACAAATAGCAGTTCTAATGAAGTTCATTCATGTTAAAAAGTCACAACGCATCACACAGTAGGCACTTTAACATTAAGTAGCAATTGGCAAACAGGACAACCATGGTAATTTAATTCTGAGAGTCAACCCCCACTTTTTATTCATTCATTTCAGAGGGAATTGTCACGAACAAGATATTGACTTTATGCATTCTCACTGAAATCTAAGAATGAACAGCCACAAGCCCATCTGGCATTACTGCCACAGAATATATCCCTATGAACAAAACCAAACCAAATCAAACGCCACCAAAAAAACAACAGAAAAATACAACAACAACAAACAAGAAGATAGTTTTAAGGTCTTGTTAAGTGCCATAAACTTCCTGACTTTCAGTTTAAATTTTACAACAAGTATACACGCTTCTTCAGTGGATTGCATCTTCTCACAGAAAAACAATATTTTGGTTGAAAACCACAGATATAGTGGCTAACGAAAAATGATCAGGTATACTAGGGAATTATATCACAAAGACTCAAATAGTGTTAGGGAGTCTTCCTTCTCAACTATGTAATGCTTTAGTGACAACTGCAAAAATATAGTGTGGAAGGTCATAAAATACAAATAGAAGGATGTTAACAAAGCATGCTGGGGAAGTAGTGCTATTTACTTGTCCAGCTCCTGCCTACATGTCTATGCTATCTGTTATTGACCTGTTGGGAACAAGATATTAGACCAGACATATCTCTGACCTGATTAGTCTAATATGACTGTTTTCAGTTTCTATAAAATTACACAATACAGGATTGAAAGCTGATCCATCGATCTTTGACCGCTACATCCACCAAGTACCTATGCCTGAAGAAAAGCTAGAGTATAAACTTTTTGAAAGCTTACTTTCCAGAAACATGTACTAGTGAATACACTCGATCTAGGTTAAAAATTAGTCTTTGATCCCTCACTTCAAATTTAAACCTGTTTTTTCCCCTTCAATCTATAGATTTTAAGCCATAAAAAAAAAAATCATATGCTATCAAAACTATTTATAGGCTCGCAGTCCTCATTTTTGAAGTATGTGAGATAGGAATTATTTATTTTGAATGAGAACAAACAGCACCATCATACTAGAATTTGAAAACAGGGTAAGGAAATAAAAACACAAGGATAATCAAAACTACTTTAAAGGCTAGATGTTATTAAATTTGTTGATTTCATCAAAACATTCCTGTTTTAAGTTACCTCTCCATACAGTAGCTTAGTTTGAACTCAGAAATGTTACAATGAAAATGATAATCAAGAAAAGCATCACAATATTTTCACAGCACTGAAGTCAGGCTTTGCATCTTGAGTGTATTAATGGATCATCTTTTGGGCCTTAAACTGATGATGGAAAAGGAAAGCAAATGGCAATGAAAAAACATTTAATGGGTCAGTAATATAAATAAAGAGAGTAAGAGGCAAACAACAACTTTGACTCAAGACAAATGCAGAAATGAAGCTATGGAGGATAATTGCAACTTATCAAGAAATACTTTACAACCTACTAAAAGACACCTTTTCCAAACAGACATAGTAAATATCCAGGAAATCCACTAAAGAATTTCAATTCTTTGGTAAATTCAACAGAGGAGCCATGATAACTGCTTGTACAGCAATACAAAGGGTACCAGTAGCTCTATGCATTGAGCCTCATGCTGTGAGCAGCAGTAGGCAAAGAACGTCTACGAGGCTGCTAGGTTACATCCAGGGTGTTTAAAAGGAGATGAGTGATGGTGATGAATTGCCAAGGTTTGGGGTCCACTCTGCCCTTAAGCCTTCAAATCCTTGAGTCAATCAATTTGTCCAGGGTCACAGCTAACATGGAAAACTTTGCCACGCATCAAGCAGAAGCATAACAAAATTCTCAAAATCCCCAGGTTTGCCTGGGGCAGTACAATTATCTGTTTCGTTTCACGATTTGTTTCAAAAAAAAAAAAGCCAAACCAGTCTTTCCCTTTAGAGGAGGGGAGATTTTAAACACTGAGTACAACAGCATAGGACAAATGGGAACATTCACACATTTTTAACATCAATCTTACTTTTGTATCATACATTTTCTTTTAAAATGTTAAAATATAAGCCTATGCCGAGAAAAGCAAGAAGTACAAAAAATGTCAGTTTCATTGGTTTGTCAGGCATGCTGGGTATTTTGTTCTGTTTCTTTTTAAAAGCTCTAAAGATGAAAAATAGTATATAAATTCACTTTTAACAGGCAAAATCAAATTTCAGTACTGTTTAATTCAAAAGTCACCAGGAAAACACTGCCTTTCAGAATTTAGATACGAACTTTTTCATGTAAAACACAGCTAAAAAAAACCTTTGAAATACAGATTCAAGCTATTGATCTTGTATTCATCTAAAATCTCAGCTTAAAATCACGCAAACAACACCTAAGGAAGCTGCATGGCAAGAGCTGCTTATTTAAAAGGCTCTTCAATACTCAGCTCCCCTTTGCTACAGTATCCAAAGAAGAAATTACCCTGGTTCAAAACTTCTATTAAAAAAAAAAAGGTAATAATTGAGAGACTCGCAAATCCTTAACTCTCAAAATCATTAATTTCTTCAACTGAAGTATGCTTCTGAAGTAGCATGGTATTATTTTAATGGTGGACTGCAAATACAAGACTAAGCTCAAGGTAATTTTAAAGGGAAACACAGAAGCATGGCTATTTTAAGTGGTGTCACTGGGGAACAAACAGGGAGGAGGAGCACACAAACTCAACAGCAAGAGGGCAATGTCAGTTCAAGGCACTGCAAGTCACAGAGATGGAAATATACGACAGAGTTTTAGCAATAATGGTTAGGAGAAAAAGGGTAAAGGCCAAATGAAAGGAGACATGATCATGGCTGCAGAGATGAGTTATCTCTCAGTTTTCTTGTTTCCATCTTGCTGAGTCTTTCAATTACCATCTGACCTTCTTCCTAATACAGAAAGGAACATCTTTCCTTCAAGACCTATAGCAGTCAAATCCTCCTCCTCTTAAAGAAAAAGGATACTAAGACATCACTGTAATAGGGAACCATACATCCAATAGTTTAATATGCTTTATTAAAATAAGGCAGCTACTCTTTCATGATGAATTTTTTCCCCACTTGAATGGGTTCCAGATATTTTTAGTATATATCATATTTAAATACAGCACATCTTGTACTTCTTAGAAACACGTATTGTAGCTTAAAGGTATTTTCAGCTAATGCTAAGTCCTGACTTACTCTGTCATTACAGAGCAATTTGCCTATTTAGCTTTGAGGTCTACGCAGACATTTTCCTTTTATGTTAATAGTTAAACAGGATTACTAAAACAGATTGGTTTATAAAAGCAAACATACGACTTCCACTTACATCTTACGTGGTAACAGTATTTCAGAGATGATTAAAAAACAGCAGAGGAAAAAAACTTCCTTTCTAATGTCCTTCACTCAAACAGTTTTACAGTCTGATACAGTGTTTTCTATATCACACTTGTTTAATGAAATCATCAATAGTTTCATAATCTATTTAAAATACCCCATTTTATCCTGAAATTAAAACAAGGCATACTAGGGAGCCATTATAATTTGCAGAGTTCTTCCATATGAAACCAACGTTTCCATGTATTCTGTTGGTTTGGTTTCCTTCATTAGTACACCACACTTAGAAGTGTCAAAAGAATAGATACATGAAGTGAAAGCAAAGGTCAGTCTGGATTCATATACTGCCTGGGGAGATGACAATCAGGGTGTCTAGGAAAGGGGATTTGAACAAGTCCAACATATGGTAGTACTTCTCTCATCTATTTGCGAGCCAGAAATGGCACTTTCATACTTAATAGCTCCAGCCAGAATTTTCTTCAGTGATTTTGTCTAAACATTTTCTGTACCTGTTTTAATCTCTTGCATTCACAGCATAATATAGATATGAATTCCACCGCCTAGCAGGCTGTGTGAAAGCATACCTCATTGTGAGCTTGCCATTCTTCAGTCACAAAAGGAACAGCGACTCTTCACCCACCTGCCCCAAGACACAGCTTTACATACTTCCACCATTTCGGTCATCTCTCTTCCAATTATCCTTCTATGAAAGCTATTCCAATTCCCACCACCCCAGCGCTTTTTTATTTCTACAATATACTTTTTGAATCGGGGGAGGAGGGATGGGAAGGGGGGGGAACTGCAAATAGTATTTAAGTTGTGAGCACACCATAAGTACACAATGCAGTATAATGTTTGCTGTTCTGTTCTTCACTAAATTTTAAGTTAATAACTGAAATACCTGGTTAATTTTTACAGTTACTGTGTACTAAATTGATTCTTTCACATAAACAGGTACTATAAATCAAAGCCAGTTCAACATTAAATAACACAAGTACATAAAGGTAAGAGATTTTTCTCCCACGCGCTCACTCAACATTCATCAATGCTGAATTTCACTTCCCACTTCTCATCACCCAGCCACCAATGAATATTCCTTTCTTCTGTGGTTTGCTATAGCTTTAATTTTTATTACTCTATCATCATTAATGAATCGTTATTCACCATTTTAGATCACTTATGACTGTGAAATAGCACAGACCTGTTAGACTCTATTACTGATCTCTTTGTTTTGAATAAACTGATCACCAACTCTCACTAACATCGTTCACCCATCCACAAAACAAGCCTAGCCCAAAGCAGCTTAGTTCTGATAAAATGCTTAAGTGAACAGCCTCATCAAAAGCTTTTTGTTACCCTCATAGTCAGCAGTTACTTCAAGGAACTATACTACGTTCATAAAGCATGACTTTCTTCCACAGTACATGAGTTAGCTCTCCCCCATCGTAACACCTGTGGGCTCACTTGTTCTGCTGCTGGGCTGGGGGCTCCTATGTTATCCACAAGATTTTTTTCTTCCACAGGAAAAAAAATCATTAAAAAGCTATATATTTACCATCTTCCTTACTACAGCTGTCAAAACACTTCTAAGCAATAATGTAGATAAACGGTATGGTTACACACACACAATCAGGTACAAAAAAGATGGATAAATATCAAGCAGTCTCAGCATCTCAGCAATCTTACCGTTTCTGTCATATTGTCCAAGAAGCTTTTCTAGTACCACTATAGCTTGAGAGAGATCCTCCAGCATGAACACTGTAAAGAAGGATTCCAGTATGGAAACTCCTCTAAGCTTCTTTATGAAGAAATGTGAAGAAAGATTTCTGCAATAGCATTTTCCTTTACTTTATCAGTAACACACACATTAACTATACAATCTATTAGCATTTAATTTCTCAAGCTCTTACGTGAACTTCTTTTCATTAGATTCCTCTAAAATGTACTGGTTTTCTCCAGTTTGATTTAAGCAGTCCCATATTAACCACATTTTTTCACACATTTGGTCTATACCTATTTTTAAAGTTTTAATGCATCAAACTGACAGTCCTACCATGACTATACTGGACTGCCTCACTCTGTAACTACATTCCTTAATCTCAGAACTCACTACACTTATGTATCGCTGGTTTTATTCAGATGTATGAATTAATATTAATGCAATTTTATAGCAAAATTTACCGTTAGGATATTTCACTATATATTCCATCAAGCAACTTTAATTCAGCAAAACATCCTATCTCAGGATTCATAAGTGATATAAAGTAAAAAATATAGTATATGATCTACATTATCAGGACAGTTATAGCATCTTTGTATTTTGAATTTTTACTTCATACACATTTCATTACGACATAGTATCATCTAGTGGAAGCATATGGTAAAGAAAAATGTATTAAATTCAGTTGAAACTTTGTTATTGAGACACTTGTTTACTTTACTATTTATCTAGCAGTCAAAGAACTAAAAAAAAACCTTAACGGGTATTACCAGCATACAAAATTTGCATTCCTTGGACTGACTGGCAATTACCCAAGATTAAAGTCCTTGCTACTTTTCCTTTTTTGGAGAGACCAAAGTTAAGTCTTAAGATTGACAACTCTACCCACATTTTAGTTCCTTGTATCGTAGCCATTTTCCTAATTATTTCTATGGTATTAAAGCTTCCTCCATACTTTAAATCAACAAATCAGACTGATCTTGATTTTGATGTGTTCATGGCAATTTGTCATAGTGCCCTGTCATACACCAGTGATCTCGGTAGTCAATTATTGATACTGAGAGAGGTTATTTAAGTGACATAAGTGAGAAGCTAATTTTTATATCCTATTTTCAAACACATATGAAAAGTAATACCTGAACTCCATCACAGAAAAAATAAATTGGAAGTTTCTTTGAATTGTTTGAATTATCACATCTTTGAAGTGTCAGAGGAACCTGGAAAGGCTGAAGAAACTGGCAGAGAAGAATCTCACAAAGTTCAAGAAAAGGAAATGCCAAGTCCTGCAGCTGGGGAGGAACAGCCCCAGGCACCAGTACATGCTGGGGGCTAAACAGCTGGAAAGCAGCTCTGCCAAGAAGGACCCTGGGTCCTGGTACACTACAAAGTGACTGTGAGCCCGCAACATGCCCTCAGAGCAAAGGCAGCCAACAGCATCTTGGGCTGCATTAGGCAGAGTACTGTCAGCAGGTCGACAGAGGTGATCCTTCATCTCTGCTCAGCACTGGTGAGGCCACACCTGCAGTGCTGTGTCCAGTTCTGGGCTCCCCAGTACTGGACAGACATGGACATACCGCAGCAAGTCCAGCAAAGGGCCGTGAAATTCACTAAGGGACTGGAGCATCTCTCATAGTATGAGGTTGAGGGAGCTGCGACCATTCAGCCTGGGGAAGAAAAGGCTCAGGATGGGAATCTTTGCCATGTGTATAAAATGGGAGGAAAAGAAGATCATGGAGCCAGACTCTTCTCAGTGGTGCCTACTGACAGGACAAGAGGCAATGGGCACAAATTAAAAACCATGAGATTCCGTCTGAATACAAGACAACTTTTTTTTTTTTACTGTTAAGGTGGTCAAATATAGGTTGCCCAACGAGGTTGTGGAGTCTCCATCTGTGGAAATATTTAAAACCTGACTGGACATGGTCCTGGGCAACCTGCTTCAGCTGACCCCGCTTGAGCTAAGGTATTGAACTAGATGATCCTAAGAGGTCCCTTCCAAGCTAAACAATTCCATTTTATCTACAACATCAAGCTATGCTTTTGGTTTGCTTAAAGGTAGTTCCTGCAGTGAATTATCCTATCAAAAATAGCCTTTAACACCCTACCAGCAGGGCAAGTGATAAACAAGATGACCTTGTTACACGGCTTAGCTTTGCATGGTTCACATTTTTCAGTCCTTCAGGTAAATTCACAGTAGCCATTACTCCTTTGTGACAAGGACAGACTTATTCTGATGCTACTGACTGAATCAAGAGAAAACCCTGGACTGTTTTAGGGAATACCCTACTGCAACTTCATTAGTAAGGAAACACACACACACAGGACTTTCCTCTGGTGCCCACTATTAATATCTTTTTTATTATTAAATGAGCAAGTGTAAGTTTACCTGAGAAATGAGTACTAAATAGATCTATACAACTCACTAGTTTCAGGCAAGAACACTGTTTGAAAGCCAACTTTCAGGCCAATGCCAATAGTGTTACATTTATCGTCTCTAATCAAGTACACAAAGGATCCCTCTATCTAGTCTTAAGTTAATCACACTCATTTATTTTGCTGTCCAGAGAACAGAAAACTGCAATTTAGTACTTCATCTTTAAAGTGGACAAGTCACTGTAGACAGAGTTAAGACACTTCAGAATTTTCATTACATTGTTAGACTCGGCAGAGTATACAAACTGACACATGAGCCTGAGTACAAGGCCCTTAATTCATTGCCCATTCTTGTTGCCAGCATGACATAATTCTACAGAGTTTGTTACTTCTTAATATCTTACAATACTCATAAAGAGCTTTTGCAAATTTAGGTTAAATACACAGCTATTCACAAAGAAGATTTTTTTAACTCAATAAAGAGCTCAGAGTTTAACTCAGTAAAGATTTAAAACCTCAATAAGAAGATCTTCCAACCTCAAGGCAGGATTATTGAAAGCAGTGTGGCTTACTGCTTTCGTTTCAGCCTTTTTAAAGTGTTACTCCATGTCTAGTTGCAAAATTCACCCATATCATATTCTGTGTAGTTACATATATTAGTACATATACTTGCATTCTGTTCAAACATTAACTGTGCAACATATTTACTGACAAATTCCACTTACTACATCACTCAATAAATTCTAAATTATTATATACTAACATATGTTGATACACACACACACACATATATCAAAATATACATTGTCATTAACACCAGAGCCCACAGACCTCTCAATACTGTTAACACCCATACTAGCACTGACGGAAGCCTCAGGTGGAAGTCCACCAACAGGTAAACACACAAGTAGTAATGCTCTTCCACAGGCACATAGTTTTTCCGGGTATTGCTGTTTTTCCACTGCAGCAATGAATCTTCCAGCCTGAAATATCTCCTAAAATAAACTAAAATAAAATGCAGTGCAAATCTCTGAAATCAACTTCTATACAGTAAGCATACTGGATACTGTCAGTACCTAGTACACATTTAATTCAGAAAACCTACAAGCCTCATGCTTCCAGTCATAGTTTCTTCACACCAGAGCCCCTCCCTGTCCACTGACAAGATGCAGGAACCTTGGATGAATCAATCTGTTCTGAATGACACCTGTTCAAGGCACTATTTCATGCCTAAAATTATGGACAGTTCACATCAGCTGAAGATACATTTCTGCAAAAGAGGTTTTTTTTCCCTCCAAACTCAAACTTCTAACACTTTATTAAAACACTAATTTCACTACACTAGAATATTTTGTGGTTAATGGTCTTTACATCCAAATGTCAGTTTATGACATTAGTGTTCTATTGTTTCAATTTAGCATAAGAATTAATTCCATTCAATATTACATCTTTAAAAACAATCGTCAGATGAGAGAGCACTGTCTTCACGGAAGATGAAGAATATAGACCAAAATATCACTAAGAATATATCTCAGTAAAATTTATGCAGAAACAGTGTTTTGGTTTGGCCTGGATAAATGCCAGATGCCCATCAAAACCAGTCTATCACTCCCCCTCCTCAGCTGGACAGGGGAGAGGAAATACAATGACAGACTTGTGGGTCAATATACGGACAGGGAGCGATCACTCACCAACTACTGCCACGGACAAAACAGATTGAGAAAAGGGAGTTTAATTTATCACCAATCAAATTAGAGTGGGATAGTGAGAAATAAATCCAGATCTTAAAACACCTTCCCCCCACCCCTCCCTTCCTCCTGGCCTCAACTTCACTCTTGTTTCTCTCCCTCCAACCCCCAAGTGGCACAGGGGGACAGGGAATGGGGGTTACGGTCAGCTCATCACATGTTGGAGGACTCCTCACACTCTTCCTCTGCTCCAGAGTGAGGTCCCTCTCACAGGAGACAGTTCTTCACAAACTTCTCCTTCCCATGGGCTGCAGCTCTTCACAAACTACCCCAGCGTGGGTCCTTCCCACAGGGTGCAGTCCTTCAGGAACAGGCTGCACCAGTGCGGGTCCCGTGGAGGACAAGCCCTGCCAGCAAACCTGCTCCCGCGTGGGCTCCTTTCTCCACGGGTCCACAGGTCCTGGCAGGAGCCTGCTCAGCGTGGGCTCCCCACGGGGTCACAGCCTCCTTCAGGCATCCACCTGCTCCGGTGTGGGGTCCCTTCCACGGGCTGCAGGTGGAGATCTGCTCCATTCTGGACCTCCACAGGCTGCAGGGGGACAGCCTGCCTCACCATAGTCTTCATCAGGAGCTGCAAGGGAAGACTCTGTGCTCTGACATTTCGGGCACCTCCTCCCCCTCCTTCTGCACTGACCTGGGGTGTCTGCAGAGTTGTTTCTCTCACATCGTCTCACTCCTCTCTCTTCATTGCTCTTTCATCACAGTTTTTTTCTTCCTCTTCTTACAATATGTTATCACACAGGCGCTACCACCGTCGCTGATTGGCTGGGCCTTGGCCAGCAGCGGGTCCATCTTAGCGCCAGCTGGCACTGGTTATATCAGACATGGGGGAAGCTTCTCACAGAAGCCACCCCTATAGCCCCCTCGCTACCAAAACCTTGCCACACAAACCCATAACAAACAGGTACAACAGATACTGTTCGGAAATAGTTCAGGGAGATGCGTAACAGCAGCAAAAGTTGATTGCTTCTAAGTTAAATTATATTATTTCATTTTGCAGCAAATTAGATCTCTGGATATTTGCAGCTTATTTTCCTTAAACAAAACGGTTCGCTTGCATGAGCTGATATGCTCTGTGGGCAAGCTTTATCAACTACAAAGCTTCTATATCAAATGCAGTGCATTCTGCCATCAACAGAATACCTTACATAAAGAGACTAAAACAGTTGTATAACTGGAGGGCTACAAAGATTTTTGATATACTAATGTGTAGAAAACAAGAAAACAGACGGCATACTTGAGGTTGAAATTATTTATAAAGCGACATTTGGTCTCATGCTAGGAATAAATAAAACACAAGTACAGCTTCTTAAAACTGCCCTTTCCAATAAAACTGTACTAAATGTCTCGAACGCAAGTACACCTAAAGCATATATATTTAAATAGCCTTAAAAGAAGAGGGAGTACCGGTAGTTAAAGAACTGATTGATGTTTCTTACCATGGAAGCAGCATTCCACAGCAACTTCAGCACCTGGCATTATGAAGTGCCTCATTGGTCTAGAGTTTCCAGCTACTGCAACAACTGCAGCCAGAGATGAGTAGCCACCCTGACATACAGCAGAGTAATACTACCCACAGAAATACCTCATGGGGGAAAAAAGCGACCTCGCATCCTTCCCAGTTCTCAAAGTTCTCGCATTCACCAAAAATATAACGCAAGCCCTGTTCCCCCATCTAAAATGTAAAATAATGACAAGAAAATAACAATAACAAAAAAGGCAAATCTGACTCGTAAATTACATCAGCAAAAGCCTTTTGAGGTCCTCACAGCTTTCTTGGTTATCCCGGGAGGACAGATTCTTCCCCAGGCAGCACATACAGATCTACCACTTCTGGTTTAGAAGTCCTAACATTGTAATTTTAAACACACACGCTTGTAACTACCAATTTAGACCAATGGGAGTCAACGCTCTAAGGAACACTCACCAGAAAGCAAAAGTAAGATGGATAAAAAGTAACAGTATGGATGCAAATACTGCTACATAACTTCTCTTCAGCAAACTGGTATAGAAGACAGACAGATCCAACATAGGAAAGAGAAACTGTTCCAGTCCCAGCCCAAAAGTCTCAGGCTGCTTTGGGCAGCTGCCTGTAAGGAATCAGTAAAGACTTCAATGAAAGGAAAGCAGCGGCAAAAAGCCATTAAGGAAAACTGGTATTTAGCAAAGGAAACAGAACCACTTCACATCTGTTGTTTGGGAAATTGCCTCTCAGACTTATTCCAGGCAGGTACCCACGAAGCCAGACTTCAGGAAGTCAACTTTAGTCAGTTGGACAAGATGGGAATTAGCAAGATACCAACATGTTCATAAGAAGAAACATAACACTTTATTGCAAACAACATAAATGAAAGTGCATTAGCTCTTGTAAAAGCTGTTTAATATGCAAAGCAACTTTAGATCTCTTCGATTAACACATTATGGTAAAAGTAGAGTAAGCTCTTCCATCAACAGCCTAAATTGCTGCCTCACTATATGTCTGTCTGAAAAGTGCTGTATCTGCTATGGAAAAACAAAATAAAACAAACCTCAAAACCAAAACCTTACCAGCAAAGTTTGCAATATAGTAAGACAGTGGAAATGCAACTAATTTTTCTATAAAGCCCATCAGTCATATTGCACCTATTGTCACCCGACTTGGATTATGTTTGCTGCAAACAAAACTGTGTTAACTACAGATATAAACAATAAGCTATAAAACAATAAAAAGGCAAGTTCTACCTTTAGCCTTGACAATTCAGTCTCTGGAGATTATATTAGTTCAATAACTATGCTTTAGAGAAGACTCTCCAAAAAAGCTATATAGAATAAAAAAAAACCCTCTATTACTAACAATGCCATCTAGCCCACAAAAATCTAAAAGAAAAGAACACAGTGACTGGAGACAGAAACTAGACAGACTGAGAGAAAGACAAAAAAGTACTTAATTTGTTAAACAGAGGGCAGACAATTAATGAAAGAACTTTCCAAGAAAGAGTGAGAACATCATAATTTTTCCAGCAGTCTGAAAACACTGCATAAAATCCCTCCTACCCGCCCCCTACCAAAAGGGAAATTCTTCCCTAAAACTCTAGAACAAGTCAAAACACTTCTTCAATTAGATGTGGATAGCCATGACAGAAGTCCAAAAATGAAGGTTATGAAATAACTATACTAAAAATGCTTTGTAGAAACTGAAATCGTAATTTGTAAAGCTATACGCCTTTCCTTGGTGTCACATGCAACTCAGAGTATGCAAAAAAATATGGGAAGTTGAGCTCCGCTCAAGCAGAGTATCAACTCTGAGGAGCTTCTCTGATTGTGCAATGTCCTGTCAGAGCTCTAGCTACATTTCTGCAACAAACATTCCATCACAAGCAATCACACGTCAAACAGATATTTAAAATATGCAACTAAACAAGACTTTAACACTATTTAAGAATTTGTGCATCATTATGCAGTTTCATAAGGCAACCCCTAGCAAAGCCCATGGACATCTTTTTCCTGTATTTATTAAAACAAAAAACTTCATTTTCAATAAAACAGAAGATTTATGTATACACAAACCCAATGTTTTTCTATATTTCTTTTTTTTTTCATGATGAATATAGCCACAAGAACTATCTTAATGTGGTTTTTTTTAAATGTAATAAAAATTCCATGAAAATTATTTTAGATACAGATAAGCTACTTCTACCACCAAGTACTAAGATTCTTCAGAATTGACAGGATTTTGTTACTAACAGGAATAAAGCAGCAAATTTTTCACTTTTTTTTTAGGAATTTGCACTGTTAATACAGAACAAAGCACTTGTGCTAACAAATTGTTTCCGGATTCCAAAATCCAATGCATTAAATTTACAAATTGACCTACAACACCATGCTTTTACCCACTACCTTTAAGCAATTAAAAAAAAAAAAAAAAAAAGG
>Ga0065711_1026887_pt1 | contig 57684 bp, 28 predicted proteins | sample Hoacrofraction12_FD_59098 | JGI IMG/M metagenome (GOLD analysis project Ga0065711, IMG submission 59098) | Hoatzin crop microbial communities from Cojedes, Venezuela - Epithelial fraction 12 v2 (version 2) | ecosystem: Host-associated > Birds > Digestive system > Esophagus > Crop | place...
TATAAGGTCCCCTCGCAGCCTTCTCTTCTTCAGGCTGAACAAGCCCAGTTCCCTCAACCTCTCCTCGTAGGGGAGATGCTCCAGTCCCCTCACCATCCTTGTAGCCCTGGTCATGGTCGCTGCAGCCTAGGCTGCCTCCAGTCTTCACATCTCCAACCAGTTCTTCCTTGATGGAAGCATGAGGTACAGCAGACCATATTCCCGTGTTGGCTCCTCCATCACTTGTGTCAGGGAATTGTCATCAACGCACCCCAGAAAACTTCTAGATTGGTTGTGCCCTGCTGTGTTGCCTCTTGGGCAACTAGAGAAATATAGTGCAAGTTGGGTGATTTGTAAATCTGTCAGAAGTCCCAAGAAAAGTAAGAAAATTGCAAAGTTCTAGAACTATTTTTGATAAACATGAATAATTTATGGCGTATGTGTTTTGTAGACAGGGATCTTGCTACCTGTCAGTATATGCTGATACAGGACTATATTCATTGGGTTTATACACATGTATATGTATTCAGACTCTGAATATGGAATCTCTTTTGCTAAAATGTTTATTGTGTGGTTCATCAGTAAGGTGCAGAGACAAGTGCCATATTGTTTGCATTTCCTGTAAATCAGCTAGTGTTCCGAGCTCACATTTCAAGGATAAATTTTTGGTAGTTTGCACAATTACTTCACAGAAAATGTCTAGGATCAACAAACCGGAAACGGATCAGTTTGAAAAGTCAGACAAGAAGTCCCATTATTGACTAGGGATATACTCGGTGAGTGCAATTAGCACAAACCGTGTAAGTTTTAAAAAATGTTCTCATTTCAGAAGAAAATGACTTGAAACCACACAACTAGCCTTTGCACCAATAAGAAGCTATAGGAATTGAGGAATGATCCTTACTGGGAGCTCTGAGTTGTGACAGGGGACTCCTGGCATGAACCAGGCCAGCTATCACTGATTTTTTTAGCAGACTTGTGTTTGTCAGGAAGCAGCTGCTTTTCTTCCTTGAAAGGTGAAGCATGATGTTTCCAGTGCTTCCTCCAGCAGTGTTTATAGAACATTTTGCAAAGATGATGCCCAATATAGGAGAACCAGATCTGAAGGTTTTCAAAAATTCTTGCATTTTCTTTCTCATGTCCCTTCTAAACAATTTTTATTTCAGTTTATTCCTCTTTCAGATGACTTGGAATTGCAGATCCTGAGTCTAAATCCACCCTTCAGAGCTTGGAGTTGATGGATTTTCGAGGTCTGGCTACACTTGATTTTAGACTGAGGCTTAACATAAGTTTTTGTCTGTTTTTGAAATTTGCCCGCAGTTTCTTGGTGTTGTTCAGTGTTAGTATTCAGACTTAGATGATTATAATTAGAGGTGTTTCTAATGCAGGATTGTTTTTGCAGTGAAGTACTATCCAAACTCTGAAGATAATGATGAAGCAGATGTTGAACGGGTTGGTGCTGGTCTTTGAAGAGCACACAGATTGGATTTGACGATTGTAGATTAGTTATTCCCTAATTTTAAAGGATTCACTTCTTCATAAAACAAACATAAATGATAAGCAGAACAGAGGCTTAAGATCATCCCTTCCCCTCCGTACTCCCCCACCCCCCAAAAAAGACTTTCTCTCGAAGAAGTACCCAAATGCCTTGCTTACTCTGGTCACTAAGAGGAGAGGCACACTCACTGGACCCTTGTGCAGAAGCTAGGCATTTCCTTAGAAGAGGGAAACTTGCAGAAGTCTGTTTGTTCATTTCTGCTTTCCCTAGCACATAGACTATGTGCGTGTTTATCATCATAAAAAGCAACTGCTACACATAGGAGTTAACATGAACCCAATAAAACAAAACAGCACCATAGTTATCTAAGACACATCATTTATGCTATTTTGTTCGCGAGGTGGTCATATTTAGGATGTTCTTTTTACAAGGCTTCAGCTTGTAAATATAGCTTATAAATACCAAGATTCAAGAGAAGATGCAACACCCTTGAAACAAGGAGCACCCCTTGCTCCTTTTTGTGTGTTTCAGTGCATCTGAATACCATTTCTTCTTTAGGAGACTGTCTTGTCGGGGCTGGTTTTGCGTGTGTCAGCTATTAGTAACCCTGGACTGGATCTTAGTTAGCTGTTGGCTGTGATTTCCTTAGAGCAAAAGCTTAGCAAAGCCTGCCTGTGTTGATTCCTGTGTCACAGCTGCCATCTCCTGGAAAGTTTTTAGTATTGCTGAGTGGGCTTTTTTTAGTGTAGATCAGTCCCAGCAACCAGGAGATCAGCAAAACACGTGCTTCTTGCACATGGTTAGAGGAACACAGTTCAAATGTCGTGGAATAAAAGCTCGTATGTGGGGTGCCTTGGTTAGGTTAAGGATATTTAAAAAAACATTCAGGGAAGTGAGTGGCCTGATTTCTACTGCGATTCAGTGTGAATTAGGCCCTGGGTAGTTGCGTAACTCTCATCAGCTTCCCAGCCTGCGTGTTCAGTAGTTAGTTTCAAGAACCACGTTAATGAATCCATCAGATTTCCAGGCCTGTTTGCACATACAAATGTGCAGCTAGATGCTCAAATGCCCAGGGCATGCATGCATAGCAGCAGTATTAGCGTATGGAAATAGGTTTGTCGTACTGTTTAAGGGCGTATTAATTGAACTCCAAAGCTGCTAGAGCAGGAGCTAAAGCCACAGGCAGTAAAATTCATCCTCATGACATTCCTTGTAGACTGGTATATGTGTTCAGCAACAAAATGTCTTTTTCAGACTTGTGAGAAGTGATATTTTAATGTGGCTTCCAACCACTTTGTTGCAATAATTCAACTTTTGACATCACACATGTGAAGTGCAGGAAGAATATTTTTAGAAGATACACTATTAATACTTGTTATAAAATGCTTTGTCTCACACTTTCTAAAGGCATATCAAGATAACTGTCATTTTCCCTCTTTGCATCCTAGTTCCTTAAAAATAATGCTTCCTTCTCTATAAAAATTTGCTTCTTATTATTCTTTGTATCCATTTTAGTGTTGATGATAACGTATATGCTTTTTTTCCTTTGGAACATAACTCATGCTCTGACTTTATCTGCTTCAGGGTAAATACTGTATTGTTCCACTGGAGTTACAGTGGATTACTACCACTGTAAGTGGAAGAGATATACAGTGTATGTTTTAATATATGCCTTTATATATTATGCATTTAGAGGTTTAGTTCTCTTTTTCTTTTTTTCTTTTTTTTTATCAGTAGTAAATGGAATGCTACATTTTTTGGTGAGATATTAAAAATATAGAGAATAATATCCACTGGATTACAAAAAGCTTTTTAAAAAAATCACAGTTTAGATACGTTTTACATCTTCGGCTGCTTTAAAAATGTTTCTTATATTCATAGATGACTAATCTCCTTATCTCTTGCATTCAGTTTCTAATTTATTCCATGAAGTGATAAGGTGGTAGTAATTTTTTTTCAGTGTTTCCTCATATAAATACCATGTAATTTATTATGGAAATAATTTTTAGAAATCTTAAGTTTACCTGCATCCACTTAGCATTTTATTAGTCATCCAAGCATAAAATTGCTCAAAATTATACACTAGATACATGTGCTTAGGTGTCTGTACCACTTACTAAAGTTACTTAAATGGAATCAGAATTAAGCCAATACACAACTGGTGTTTCTCTCCACTGGTGCAAGCTCGAACCTAATACTGAATTAAATTTCTTTGTCATGTCTGTACTACACAGTGAAGTGAGGGATCTCTGTAGTTGCGCACCCCCAAGCTAGCTCCAAGAAGTGCTGAAAGAGAGAATCATAGAATGGTTTGGGTTGGAAGGGACCTTATAGATCATCTAATTAAAACCCCATGCCATGGGCAGGGACACCTTCCACTAGAGCAGGGTGCTCAGAGCCCCGTCTAACCCGGCCCTGAACACGGCCAGGGAGGGGGCAGCATCCACCCAGCATAATACGCACCATGCAGAGACAGTAGACCAGGTCCCAAATGCGCTATAGCTGCATTAGCTACAGATTACTGACACGGCTGTAAGACTTCCAGCAGGGCTACCTTAAAGCTTCTCAGCAGTGTAAGCTGCAAGTACAGTTCAGTTTTGCCACCTGAAGAAGAAGGAAAGGGGCTGAACTACTGCTGCATGGAAATAAGAAGGCAGAGGGGAGAAGCGGTTATGGAGGAATCAAGAGTGGAAGATGCCTGGCTGTGACAGCTGGTCCTGAAGGAGGGGTCAGAGTCCGTGGCAGCAGCCACTTCTGGGGTTAGAAAGAGCTCCTCAAAGTAGTGATGTTTAACATCTGAGGAGATGTCATAGTCCCTGCAGCATGACAAGCTAGAAGCCTTGCTCTCTCTGCTGGCTGTCTGGAGCTCTGGCACAGGTGAGCTAAGTCAGGGACATGAATACATTGCTGTGTCTAGCAGTCTGCTGCTGTCAGCAGCATCCTACTTTTTTTAAGCTTGGTTGACTTCCTTTTCCCGAGGTAGCTTGGTTGGCGTCGATCTGGGCATCTCATCCCAGTGCTCCAGAGCACAAGATTGTTCTGCTCCCAGTAAAAGATGTGCAGCTCTGCCAGGGCCAGTTACACCTGTTCAGAAAACAAAAGCTATGGTCCACTTTGAAAATTCTGCAGTGTTTGAACTCATGTTTGCATGGGTAGTCAGCTATCAAATGTCATTCATCAGTGATAACAAGACGTGACTCTGTTATGCACACATAATAGCACAGTAAATAACAGATTTTCATACTTTCAGTATACCACATAATCTTGTTACTAGCTCTGCTCTATAGCCTTTTCATGCTTATTTTCTGGAATGGGCTAGTAAGCCTCACCTCCCAGCCAACATGCTAAGAAGATGACTGCGCAACACCCTTGTGTGTAGGTATGGGGTAGAGGAATCCATAAAGAGCATTATCCCTTCTCTCACAGGGACCTGAACTAATTTCATCTGAGAGAAGCTCTTGTGTTCCTCTCAGCCACTTTATTCTGTTCTATCCCTTGCAGCACTTGGATCACAAGGCAATTCAGAAAGGAGTGGAAAGAAGTAGTAAGATTGCCCATTCACGTAAATCAGCTAACAGGAGATGTGGGGAGGTCTAGGACAGGTTCTCTGCGCTTCTGCTGTCCATTTTACCAAACCATCTTTTCGGTTAACGCCGCCTGATGCAAGGCAAGCTCCAGGACATGCTGTTGTCAGCAAAACAAACTCATCAGCTCTCACTGAAGAGCCTTGGGATGTACACACCATCATCTAGATCTTAGGGAATGAGCCTGTGGGTTCTTTTGTAGAAGTCGGGAGGGAGACTTTCAGATTTGAAAGAAAAACATTTAAATATCTAGGACATTTTGATGCAGTCCTACACTTAAAGCTTTTAATGTTTATAGAAAATTGCCTCATATAGTATTGATGGCAAATTGCTCTGAGATTGCAAAATCTGCACAGAGACTGCAGCTATGTTTTTGACACCATGGTTTGACAGATTGTCATGCTCCTCACAAAAGTTTGATATTAGATGAAATATGCATGGTAAATGTGTGTACTTTATTATAAGGAAAAAGACCAAAATATCTCTGCAAGTACTACCGTGCTTTCCAGTTGTATTATATCTGATAAAACCAGTGTCATTAAAAATGGATACATTTTCTACTGTGGCATTTATCTTCATTGTAGTGTTTGCAGGTTTTTCTATAAATGGCAATTGGCAGAGCCACAAATCCTAAGTAAACATAGCTACTGCAGATGGTAAATATTCTGCTTTTAAAGGTTCTTGCTGTAAGCACAAGAAATACCAAAAGGCAGGGGATGTAGCTGACAGTCTCACGCTTGGTGCAGGTTATAACAAAGTGCCAGAGACAAAGTCAGTCCAATACTCAAGACGTGTGGTCCACAGCAGTAGCATGACAAAGACTCTGTCATTTGGGGGGAGGGGTATGTTTAATAGGCTTTGGATTGAAATAAGTAACAAAGTACATTGTTTCAAAGTAAAAATGCTTAGTCTGTGCTTAGGGAGGTTTGTACTCTAGCCAAGAATCAGGCTGCTGTCTTACTCGAAAGATATACTATATGGTAAAACCTTTTCCAGTGGAATTTTGGGTCTGCCAACTTTTCTTACCCCCCCGCCTCCCCCCCCCCAAAAAAAAAATCTGTAGGTATGTAGTGCTCGCTATAACATTATAATTTATACTTTGGAAAGTTCAGTTGGAAGCTACATTTTTCTAAACAGAAACACTATAGAGAGATGACTTTTTGGGTATTATGGGCAGTGCCATTCTATATGTCACTCTGTGATAGCTTTGATTTCCCTGAAGGCATACTCATATTGTCACTATAAATCCTTGCTCAAATCAGCAGCCTATATTTGGACCAACAAAGCTCATTTAGAGTGAAACTTGGTGCCTTATAATATTTGACATTTTCAGGGTTTTTTTCTGACCAGGTGATCGTGTTGTCAGGTGAAGAGAAGGAATTCTTTGTCTTTGCTGGGTTTTATTTATGTTGATATTTAATAGAACAATCTACAGGTAAAACACATCTAGTTGAAAAATCCTACTAGTCTGATAAAAAAATCAAACAACTATATGTTTGCTGTTTACAATATAAATGTGCATTTTCTAGCAGCTCATTAAATAATAAAATTAACAGCTGTCAACAGTGGTTTATTTCACCCTTAGCATGAATTACGGTTGTAATATACTACTCTCTTGCTTTGGTTTTGGACTTAGTTTTAGAGGAGAGAGTGAGTAGAGGCATTGAAGGTTGATTTCTTGAAGTACTTGTTTGCCTGAGAAGGCAAGATAAAACCTGTAAGCCCTGCATTTTAAGGGAAAGTTGAGAAGATCTGTGATTTTTCTTTGTTCCTGTAGTCATGGTTTTGAGGAACCTTTGCATGTCTTGCATACTAGGTTTGCACTACAAGCAAAAAGCTCCAGTACTGATGGAGATGTTGATCCTGCCTTCATTCAGTAGCTTTAAATTCCATGATTCCTGTCTGTAGTGATGGGTCCAGACATCCAGCCAGCACTGAATGAGTGGAGATCAAAGAAAAAAGGTGGAAGAACAGAGAAGACAAAATAATTTTGATAAGATTGCTAGTCAATATATTCTCAGTGACAACAGGTCATATCAGAAGAAACTGATTTTATTCTGTGATGAGAGTACAAGTTTGATAGGAAAAATTAATTGCACAAAACCAATTTTTTTTTTTTGTAAGACTTCAAACTACAGAATATTCTGATAAGGAAATCATCACCCTAATACATCAATAAAAGGCTTTAGGGGGCTGAGTTCCAGCTGCCATGGTTAGGGTGTGTGCAGCAGCATTGTCTCAGCACTATCAGATGACGCAGTATGGATGCTGGACGGTGGTCATGGGGATTAAGAACTGGCAGATCACAGAAAGTAGTGTTTTCTGTGAAGAATCCACGTGTCATGATTCAATACTTGACAGTGATTCAGCAGGAAATATAAAGACTCTGCTGATACAACACAGCAATGATACCAAGATTAGTCAAATATAATTAATGACAAAGACAAGACAGTCCACAGGTAAGTGCCATGGATATGATTTGGGGCTGGGGAGGAGAAATGGTTTAACCAGTGAGAAACGGAACAGTTTCTCTTTTTAGGTTAAAGAAGATTCAGAGGTATCTTGATTACAGTACATAAGTACCTTCACAGGAAGAAAATATGGGATACTGAAAGACTTGATTTTAGCAGAGAAATGCGAAGCAGAAAGCAGTGCCTGGAAGCTGAAACCCAAAAGGGTCAAAGTAGACGTTAGATACAGTTTTTAACAGCGATTTTGAAGGGCCATTAAAACACTGTACCAGAGGTTGGAGTGCATCTTTCCTCACCTGATGTCTTTAATCTGGATGTGAATGTCTGTTTTGGAGGACACGTTTTGGCCAAACCATGTATTGTACATAGCCTGTCTTCAGCCTAGCTAATGGTGGTAACTTTAAGAGTGAAGACGTGGCAGTCCAGATTTCAACATGGATTGCAGAAGCCTGGTAAGAAATCTGGGTATTTGCTTGAGTTCTTGGCTCACACAGAAGTCCCTAGCAGTGCACCTATGGTGCTGCAGATTAAACCTTGGCTATGACAACCTCACTGCAACCTTGCCTTCATTCCGCTGTGTAGACACATGGGAGGAGGTAAGGGTGGAAAAGAAAAGGAATATCTGAGTTGAGGATTAACTTTAAAATAACAGTAGGGAGCTTAAACTTGAAGCTTTGCATAGGGATTCAAGAATCGGAGCATTGCATTGAAGTTGGAAGAAAGATAATTTTAACAGTAATATTTTAGAAGCACTACAGGGAGATGTTATCAGAGACCAAAGAAAAGGCATTTGCAGAAGACAAGAGAGAGAGTGAGAGCTGTGGTGCTTAATCCAGGGGAAAGCGGATCTTTGAAATGTTGTGGAAAAGGAAATGGCAAAATCTTGTTTCCAAAAAAACAACCGGCATAGCATGTAAATGACAAACTCTTTTTCCTTTCATCCAAAAAAGAGCTACATTCTGCTCCCACTTCCAAACTGAAGATGCTTTGAAGAGTATAAATGGCCCAGTCAGGAAATCTGAGACTAAAGCTCAGTTTCGCCATGCTGCTTTTCGTCCAGCATCACTCTTGGCACTGCAGAGGGTTATCTGTGGGGTTTGAATTCCGCAGAGCTGACCAGAGTTTGGTCTAATTTTACTTTTTGTTTGAAGGATCATAAAGGCAGGAGGATTTTAAAAACAAGATCTGGATCTCTGTTGAGGTTTTTAATACCTCCCATTCTGAGGTCATTTGGATTCAGGATTTCTGCTTAGACCTCTCTCATACATTTTTACAGATATTCAAAAGCCTGTAATAGCGTACGCAGAGGTTATATTAATTTCCAGTGCCTAAATCCCTTAAGTGCTTTGGGATTTCCCTGCTAATCCTCTTTTTAATACATAAACCTAGAGGGTAAGTTTGGGACCTTTGGGATTTATTCCCTGTGTTGGTTGTTTTCCAACTGAAGAATCTTTCAAGGGTAGCAACAGTAAGTGCTAAATACACAAAGACATAGGAAGCTTATATGTTGCTTATATTATCACAGTAACCTGCCAATCTTCTTTTGGCAAATGAAGGAAAAGAAAGTGTGACTATTGTTAGTCATTACACTACTTACAGTAATTTTAAACACTAATATTAAAATTATGCAAAAGTGTTAAATCCTGACTCAACAACTTAAATTCTTTCTAAGGGCAAAATAACTGTATTAATATTAATGAAGCTACAAAATACAAGTTAACTGGCAGCATTTTTGCAGTTGCTGTATTTCATTACTGAAACTTTATTATATTTTTGATGTCTGAAAGTAAAAAATGAATAAAACTGTCACAAACTGCCCTTTGTTGTAAGTGACATGCCTTTTCTTTATGGTACATGCTTTGACAGAAAAAGGGAGTTCCTAATGCGTTTCTGTTGGGAGATGCCTATTTATTTTGACAAACTGATCAGCCTCCAGGGTGGTTTTTTGCCACAGAACTGATTTTACATCTCATCCATTACCTAACAAGATGTGCAAAGAGTATCCTGTCTCACCAAAAAAAGTCAGGCTTTGTTTCGTTACAAGGACGGGGCAGGCTTGTTTGTGGACTAACTTGCAGGATATACAATTGTTAGTGAAAGGGCCAGTTACATGCATGTTTCCAGTACAGCAAGCCTCTGGGGAAACATTGGTAACATTGGTCCTGAAGATTTTTAATTTTAAAGGTGAGTATAAAAAGTGGCCTCTATAATAAAAAAATGCATTTCACGTCTTTAAGTAATACAGCATGAGTTTATGAATTTTATTATTATAATAACTAGTAGCGCCACATAAACTACATTGTGAGGGAGACAAAATGTACTTGCGAAATATATGCACTGGGGTTTTTTTTCTTTCTTCAGTATTTCCCCCTTTTCAATGTTTATGAAAGGCTTAAAATTGCACTTGCATTGGAAAAGTGAATGAGGCTGGAGTGAGGAAAGCAAGCTGAGGTGTTGTGTGATAAGGTGGTGACAAAGCAAGTGTAGACAAAACACTTTCAGAGAAATGTTTTCAGCCAGATGTATTCATGTAAAGTCATGAAGATGTATTCATAAAGTCATGAAGGCAAAAGAGAATAGGACACGCCGTAGGAAATACAGTTAAACCTGGCCGTAACCTTAACTGTTAAGGGACAACAAGTCTTTGAGATGTTAGGTATCCAGACAGAGAGTACCTCTCTGTCTGTGGCTGAGCAGTGTTCAACATGGCTGAAACTTTGAACTCCTAATGCGGCGCAGATTGTTGTATTTAAATGATGCTCTGTTACAGTGCTGCCACCTCTGATACAACACGCCTTGCAAAAGTGCCTCCATTGTTAAGCACTTTGCTAACAAGTGCAAGTGAATAGCTGAAGTATGTGTTAGCTGAAGTAAAATAAAACATTTTAAATCATTGACAAAATAGTGGAAAGAAGTGAGAAGAAAGCAAACAAGGGATTAGGTTTGATATCTCTGGAAGTTAGAACACTCACTCCACTTCTCCGCTCCAAATTTCCCTGATTTCTGAATAATAGGATCAATCCTTTTGGACCTAAACAATGCTTCTTTTCATAAAAGTGCAGTTTCTTTAGCATGACAATGAAATATGATTTTCAGCGCTTCTTAGATAAGTGACAATACAGCTTGAAAGAAGTCAAAATGAAATTGCAAAAGCTGAAATTTGTGACACAAATGTTCTAGTGTCATGTCCTCATGGTATCCTTTATTCTTTATGTCTGAATGCAGCTCTTTATCTAAAAATCAAGGCTGTTTTATCAGTCTTGCTTATAATGCTAGTCAGAATGGCTTACTGCTGAGAGATCTTTCAGGGTCTGGAGTTGCATCAAGACAGCATAGCTTTAAAACAGCGTAAGAGAGACCCATTTTACATTACTGACTTTTCACCTTACCTGCAGGGACAGAGAATTTAATGCAGCATTGATGGGTCAAAGATTTTGATGCGTCAAGACAGATATCTTCATTTTAGAGTTCAAAAAAAAGGCATCAAACTTTATATATGTGAACCAGTTTAGGTGGCAGAGACAGCTCAGGCTGAGGTAGGGACAATTGTTCTGCTCATCTGCAAAAGATAGCACTTTTGAATGAAGCCTTATGTAAGGAAAAATGTAGTTTAAGGAAGGTGAAACCAGAACAATTGCTAGAAATGCAGTAAGGGTCTAGAGGCAGTCCATTAAAACCCATGTAAACTAACCTATCATTGTGTTCTTTCTATGGATTTTTTTAAACCATTCTATAAAAGTCCACGGCACGGATATGATTTTGTAGCAAATGGTATTTCCTATGGCCTATATAAAGTGATCAGCCCCTGGTGAAGTCACCAATAGTTTTCCACAGAGAGTGCATTTGATTCAGAACTGTGAATAGACTATTTCTTTTACTAAACACTATAAAGCAGAACTTCATGCTTCATCCAGCACCATTCTCGTATAAACATATTTCACTGTAGGAGAAACACACCCAGAAGTATCTAGTATGATTTTATGTCCCTAAAATGGACAACGTAGCAAAATCTCATTTTTAATAATGGCCTTTATGTTACTTGATGGATGAAATGTATAATAATAACAGCAAAATTGTTGTGTTGATGATCAGAGTGTATAAGAAGATGCACAATTAGGAGAATTATGGGAATTTAATGGGATGAGAAGGGCAAGAGATCATCTGATCTATGACTCTTCATGACTGTAACCTGCTGTCTATATCCCTAATGTGTTTTTTTGACTTGTGTGCTTTGGTTTGTTTTCCGGTTGGTGTCGGAGGAGGCGCCTGCGGGTGCGGGAGCCCTCGGCAGCGGGGACGGAGCGCGGTGGGACCATCGGGACGCGGCGCCGGGACGCGTCCCGAGAGCGAAGCGGGGCGAAGGGGCGGGAAATGCCGCCGTCGGCGCCGCGCCTGCGGAGCTGCTCGTCTCTCTCCGGCCGCTTCCACTGGAACGAAGCGCGACGCGGAGGAGACGAGCGCGGGGGCAGGGGTGTGCGCGTGCACGGGTGTGACGGCAGCGCCCCGGCCCGTGACGTCACAGCCCGGGCGCGGGGTGCGCTGAGCTCGGGACGTCTCGTGGAGGGAGGGCAGCAGCGCCCGAGCCGCTGGGGTGGGAGAGCTGACGGCCCGGGCTGGGGGGGCTTTCTGCAGGGATGGGGGTGCTCGGGGGGGCGACGGGGGCAGAGGGGAAAGCACGGCCTCGCGCTGCTGCGCGTGCACAGGCCGGTCTCTGTCTCTGGGGAAAGAAGCGGCTTTGCGAAACTTAAACGACCCCCCCCAACTTCGAAAGAAACCCCCCAAACCCTCACTCGTTTCCAAAAGGCAAGGAACGTGCGTCGGCAGCTGCCGCAGGTTGGGGACGTGCGTCTGCAGCAGTCCAGGGCCTCTTCTCTGTCCCGTCGTACTGACCGCGCTCTGCTGGCTTCTGCTGCGTTTCCTGCAGCCGGTGCACGAACTCCACAAGCAGTGGGGGTTTCTCCGTGCAAAACCCTTCCGCGCTCCAGCAGACACGGCAGAAGTCCGGCTCTGTGTGGCGCTGACCCTGGGGAGGACTGCAGGTGGTTGGAATCCGTTGGCGGGGGAGCAGATACCCGACCGCTGCTGGCAGCAGGGTTTTCGTTCAGCTCGACGTTGAATGAGCTCAGGAAATGCAGAAGGAAGCGAACGCTTTGTTTGTTCCTTTTTTTTGCCCCAGAAGCAAAGGAGATTTGCTCTCAGTCGGCTGCCTTAGCCACTGAGACTGCATCGCCTTTCTGAAAATCTTGGACTCGCATCTGGACTGGATTTAGAAAAATGAAGGGATTTAGGAAGCTGAAAGAAGATGAACTGGAGTCTGCTGTGAACGAAGAAGAGCGAGAAGAAGAGGGGGCACCGTTAACAACCGCAGCCAGTGAAAAGGAGGAGAAATGTCAGTTCCAGCAGCAAGATGAGGAGAGGAAAGCAGATGAAGTAAGCACGGAAAGAAGTCCTGAAGAGGCAGGTGCAAAGAGGCGGAGTGAGGTGGAGAAAATTTCTGGAGAAAGGGAGTGGGAGATGGTGTGCGTGGATCCAAAGGTGCGGAAGCAATTGCCAGTAGGGCTCCTGCACAGCACACTGGGACTGAAGCTCTTAGCTGAACACCTGAGATGCGGGCGTATCCATATGGTACCATACCGAGTGGATGGGATCTTCAGTTGTAGGCAGAGCTACACCTGGAGGTGAGGTACCTCTGCAAAGGGAGGAGGTGAAAAGACACCAGCACCTGCAGCTGTAAATGTGCGGGACTTCTTGTGGCTGATGTGTTCCTGACTCCTTCCCTACCTCCCCACCATCTTCCGGGCTTTGGCTTTGTTTCGAGTGCTGTTGGCTGTCCCTTGCTTTAGGCTGCCCTTTGTTTCATGAGCTGTGTGTCCCGCGAAACTGAACTCCAGCTGGGATCTCGGTGAGCCACTGACCTTGGTGGCATCACCTCCCGCTCCTTGCATAACCCTCCTCCTCCTGGTGCTTTTTCGCCCACACCATTGCTGGTCCCTCCCTGCTCGTACCCTTTTTCACAGGTCTCTTGCAACTCTCCACAAGTGCGGGACAAGACAGAGGATCAAACCTCTTCCTTGGGACTTGCAACCGAAGACCTTGTGCAGCTTGCAGAAGAGGACAAGGATGAGAGTTGCCAGCAAGGCCCATCTTGTGGCGGTCCACAAAGGCAGAACCTGGTGGTTCCTGAGTCCTTGAATGCAATTAGCGTTTTTAGCCTGCAATTTCTTCCTTCTTCCAGAATAGTTTGGAGGGTCTCTGAAACTGTTCGCCTCTAATAATTTTTGTTACTATTGTTCGTATTCCGGTGAAAGGCAGCTGCTCCCTGGGGTAACCAACAGGCCACAGATTGCCCGCCCCCCCCAAACACCCTCCCTTCCCCCCCTTACTGCCTTTTTCTCTGGCTACTTGACACTTTCCTGCTTTTCTATACAGCTGCTCTCACTTCAACAACCTTAACATGTTTTTTCTCTGTCAAAGCTCTTTTTAAAACCCTGAAGGATGGGAGTGCTGCCTTCCATGGCAAACCTGGAGTGCCTCATGTACCAGAGCTCTTTGCACTTCGGTGAAATCTGAATGAGCAATGGTAGGTGTAGTCTTTCGCTAGGATCTTTACTGCACTTCCTGAACGAACTCATGAGACCCTTACCTCTGTCTTTGGGGAGCTTTATTCTTGGATGTTCACATCTGTCCTTCTGAAGACCTCACCTTTTTGTTGCTTCTGTTTAATAAATGATGCCTTTAATGTTGGCCGTGTCCACACATGTGTTCCATTCAAAGGTCCTTCGCCTCTGCCCAAAAGATGTCACTTAGACTGGAGATGCACAACCGAGGGAGCGGACAGACCACTACAATCACTCCAGTTTGTGCCCCTCCCTTCGTGTGTGTCCTGTCTGTCCCATCTGCTTGAATCCCTCCGCTCCTCCCTGAATGCCCCGACCTTCTTGCTGCAGTCTCCCTTACCATCCCCATCTTCTGTAGCTGCCTCGATTTGACCTGCGAGTCGCCATAGATGCTGCTGAACTTGTGTGTGAGGGGCAAGACGAGGGCTGACTGATGAGAACACAAGACTTGTGGCCAAGTAGCAGGCGTGTCTTTATGAAACAGCAGGAACTGGATCACACACCAGTTCCTGGGCAAGATGCTCAGATTTCTGCCTTTCAGTCCCATTCAGGTATCTCTGTCTGTCCTCCAGATGTGTTTGCTCAGGCCTGATTTACCTGGAAATTACTTCTACAGCCTAGCTTGAAGGGAGGTTGAGAATACCCTTTTTCTGTTGTTCCAGACTTCAGGTCTCAGGGTTGGACTGTGACGTGTGGAATATTTCTACGTATGTCTTAAACCCAGTGATTTTAATGTAGAATCATAGAATGCTTTGGGTCAGAAGGGACCTTTATAGGTCATCTAGCCCAAACAGCGAGCAGGGACATGACTTCAACTGGATCAGGTTGCTCAGAGCCCCATCCAACTTGACCTTGAATGTTTCCACGGATGGGGCAACTACCACCTCTCTGGGCAATCTGTTCTGGTGTTTCACCACCCTTCTGGTCAAAAATTTCTTCCTCATATCTAGTCTAAATCTACCCTCCCTTAGTTTAAAGCCATGTCTCCTTGTCCTATCACAAGCAGCCCTGCTGAAAAGATCTTCCCCATAGGCCCCCTTTAAGTACTGAAAGGCCACAATAGGGTCTCCCCACAGCCTTCTCTTCTCCAGGCTGAACAGCCCTGATTCTCTCAGCCTTTCCTCATAGGAGAGCTGCTCCAGCCCTCGGATCATTTGTCACCCTCCTCTGGACCCACTCCAACAGGTCCATGTCTTTCCTGTGCTGAGGGCTCCAGAGCTGGACGCAGGACTCCAGGTGAGGTCTCACCAGAGCAGAGCAGAGCAGAGCAGAGCAGAGCAGAGGGGCAGACTCACCTCCCTCAACCTGCTGGCCACGCTTCTTTTGATGCAGCCCAGGATACGGTTGGCCTTCTGGGCTGCGAGCGCACATCGGTGGCTCATGTCCAGCTTTTCATGAACCAGCACCCCCAAGTCCTTCTCAGCAGGGCTGTATTGATAGCAGGGGTTGCCCCCCCCAGATGCAGGACCTTGCACTTGGCCTTGTTGAACCTTGGACTTTGATTTCCCCAGCCCTCCCCAGCTGTCATCAGTCTGAGAAAATGGAGAGGAGTTCCAAGTGGTTAGCAAGCCATTAGAAGAAACAGTCTGCAAGGCTTCATGGAGTTAGATTCTTTTGTGTGGCTTGCTATTACAAAGAGCTGATTTCAAACTGTTACTTGTCATCATCAGTGCAGTTTACATAGTCCTGTTACAGCTTTAGACCTTAAACTGTGTAAATTACAAAGCAGAGAACTTGCTTTTAATCTTTGGCTTTCTTCTAAATTCCTGTCTTTCCTCTTAATCCACAGATCCTCAGTTCGTTACAGGGGTGGGGGGTAGCTTTTGAGAAGGTGGGTGAGCTGCTGGGAAGGTATCGCAAAATCTGACATTGAAATCTGGAGAAGCACGAGCCTCACTCCCTGTGCAGGTCACCAGTGCACTATGACACTGAATTTGAACAAAGACCTTCCCTTCTCTTCAGTTACGATAGAAGGGGAAGCACGTTACCGTCCTCAGCAACTGACTCTGAAGGTACCCGAGGTGAAAGTCCCCTCCTGGCCTGTCGTGTGCTTCACACTGCGGTACATCCGACGTGCCCAAGAGGTTTGTGGCCCCACGTGTCTTGCTTCAGGTGCCCTTGTGCGGCCTGCTTTCAGGAGTCAGGAGAAAGGTGAAAAGTAAACTGTTCATCGTTGCCCATCAAAACAAAACTCATTCACAGCATGTCAGATTTTTATACTTTTATTTTTGTATAAACAAAAGTTGAGACTACTTTTGTTAAGGCAGTTGTAGAACATAGAGTTGCTTGTGGGGATGAGGGGCAAACACTGCTTCCTAATGACATATGTCATTCTTCTAATACTGTGAACTGGACTAGTTTAACTTTGGCAAGTACCATTAAGCTTTCTGTTTGCCAGTGAATGCTGGTAGGGCCCAGTGGCGCAGCCCTTGTGTGCTGGGACTTCTAGAAGTGCTTATGAGGACGGATCCAGGAGTGGTGTGTTTGGCCCTCAGCCTGTTCTAAGGGCTGGTGCCAGGGAAACGGACGTGAAAAATACGCTTTCAGAAGTATTCACATTTGGTATTTTCCTCTAGGAGAAGGGGCACTAGATGCAGTTGGAGAGGAAAGGACTGAGATCGTAAGGAAGGTTACATGTCACCGTGCCCACGCGTTAAATCAGTGGCTCTTTAAAAAGATAAAAAAGCTAGTCTCTATCACCACATGAGTATGCATTTGCTGCTCAGAACTACTCACCCCAGCATGTAGGGCTCATTCTACCGCCCTGAGGAAAGCCCACTGTACCTGCCAGGCAAGGTTTACCACGCTAGCTTGGAGAGATCTCCTCTCTCCTCCGCCTCCACCCCTTTTCAAAGTCCTCTGTACAGTGTCTTCAGGCCTGGCTCATTAACGTGCCTCATGCATTACTACGGGACAGCTGGACCTTCAGACACTACTACAGGTTATAATACTCGGTTTTCCACTGTTAAAACCGTTTCAGCAAATAGAGGTGCAGGGCACGTGCTTTATATGAAGAGAATAGCTTTATAAGCATGGCAGTATGATCTCAGGCTCCGTGTCATGTGTCGAAAAACTATGCTAAAGCCCATGTTTATGTTCGTGACATCATACAGCCTATTCCAGAAAGCTTCGGAGCACACGGAATGCACGTGTACCCAAGACAGGTAGGGAAAAAAGCCCCCAGAACCAGTCCGTCATACTTCCTGAGGCATTATTCCTTCCTTCACGTTGTACATCTTACTGCCTCCCCTCTCAAAAAATTTACTTCCTGCCCCATGCTAAAAGCACTGCTCCACCTGCTCTTCAGGTGCTGCATATTGAGAAGACTGAACAGCAAATGTGCGTTTCATGGAATGATTCATAGTCTGTTGTATTTTCCCCTGTTTCTTCTGGACTTAAAGAAGAAGAGAAATGTTTTTTATACCAGCTGCTATAGCAAAGGCTGCTCACTTTCTTCTCTAGAGCCACACAAGCTGTTCATTCTTAGACCATCATGGTTTTGTCGCACAGGCAATGAAAATGTACCATCACTGAAAGTGCCAGTCATAATCCCCACTGCTCAGCATCAGTATCGCTAGATTTTAAAGATGGGGTTTTTTTCAAAAGTGATATCTGGTAGTTGGAAGTCCCCCTCTTTTCCTTTTTTCTTTTTTTTTTGAACAAGCTCTTTTCACTAACTTGCATATCCTTAACTCTTGACATTTAGAAACAAGGATGCTGCCCTGGAATCAATGCCAGAGCAACACAGTTTTCCCAAGGGGTTAGATTCTGGTTTTATTAAATTCAGAAGGGTGTCAAAGCAAGTCCAGACAGCCATAAAAAACTCTAAGCCATGCCACTGTCCTAGGTCTTCCTCCTACTTCCCCTCTTCTCCTCAAAAGAAAAGCAGAAGATAATTTAAGTGTTACCTCAGGCTGACTTTTATGAGGCACCATGTAAACTAATTTATCAGACAAGACAGACAAGCAGATTAATTGGCATCACAACAGTAGGGGCGCGGGGCATAACTTTTGACGCTCGTTTTGCATTACTTTGTTACAGCATACCCAGTTGTTTTGTTTCCACCATTGTTAGGAAGGCCTAAAATTTTAATCACTGTTTAAAGCCAAAAGCAATTTTATTATCTCAGTTTTTCCAAACTATAAACGGCATTTACTCTAAAAAGAATTCCAGGTTTCAGCCATCCCTCTGATGTATTGCCTGGGGAGAGATGTGGCAGTGGGTGATTTAGCTCTGCTCAGGCCACAAGGCCCAGTTCCACTCCAGGTTATGCCACTGCACAGCTCCGACCTAAAGAAGCGGGCCCTGAGCCAGGGTCTGGCTGAAGTTTCAAAGGGCCCACGTGGTGCATGCTGCAGCAGGAAGTTCTAGACGCAGAAAAACTCTATTGCAATTCTGCCAGTTCACTAGAGCTGCTTCAGTCCAATACTGGTATAACCAAGCAGAGCATCCTACCTATTTAAACATCAACAGATTATGGTTGTTAAACTGTTCATGTGTGATCTACACAACTATCAATTTGAATCATCCTGTAACAATCTTCCAACATTTATCCATTCCTTAGAGCAAGTTAAGAAAGATAAAGCCTGCACCTCTGGTTAGTTTCCAGGTAGAGTCTCATCATACGAGCACACTGGAATTTTTTTTTCCTTCAAAACTTAATACACTTTATATGAAAACAAACCAACCAAACAAATGCAAACCTGTTGTGGAGAGTATACGAAGGAGTGCATCTTTCGAGCATGTCATCCAGCCCAAATACCCAGAGAAAAGTAACAGGAGCACAAAGTCAGGTACGCATGGCAATTGCTCATCCTACCCTTCCTCCGATCTCACTTGAAGGACCATGATATGCACTTAAGAGTTCTCAGAAGTTGCATTTGTTCCCTTTGGATTGACACAGCCTCTGAAGATACTACTTTTGTTTCTGCTTGTTGTCATTGTTGCCATAGGTGGAGCCCTTGTTAATTTCTGTAACGCCTATCATCCATCTGACACCAACAGAAGCTGCAATATAAATCAAAAATAAAGTTAAAAGCAGTTTGCAGACAGAAGCTGAAGGTCTGTACAGGCATAGCATTTTGAAAGACTGACAGCATGCTCAGCTGTGCAGTAGCACAGCATCCATAGTAACTACCCGTATTTGACCTCTGCGAAAAGCCATGCCCCCACGTCCCAGTTTCAGGCACTGCCCATGGCATTTCATTACGGAAGGTCCTGGGTCGCTGGCCTCAGGCCAGACCCGTCCCCCCCACCAGCCGGGAGGGTGCTAGATGAACCAATACGGGGTGAGAGGCACAGGCACGGCGTGCTCAGCCCTGTTAAACCTTAGACGAGGCTGGCTGTGAAAGGGGGGTGCTTTGGAGCCGCTGGTGCTACCCAGCTGCCAGGAGCTGAGTGACAAAATATATTCATGTATCCACATGCAATATGGGACGGGTGAAGGGAATTCTGCCTGCTTTCAACAGCCCCCGTGCCTGGAGGAGCACAATTATCAGATCTTGACAAACAAACAAAAAACAAAACAAGAGTCACTTGTGGCATTTTTTAACTACAGCTTATGAAACAGTTCATTACAAGAGCCCAGGTTCATTTAAAATACTTTTACAGGTGATTTAGTGGTAATAATTCACCATGCACAGGGATTTTTTTTTTTTTTAATAATTTGTTTGTAGTGCCTGAAGTGACTGTTTAAGTTAAACACAACTTAGCCTAAGCCCTCCCTCAGCTTTTTTTTTTTTTAAAAAAGGGGTTCAGCTGCCCAAAATCTACTATTCCCCAAACTTCTGCTCAGCTACTGTGTGAACTGCCACGCACCTTTCAGACCTAAACCTACTCTGGAGTCACAAACACCTTTCCTCTACCCAGAACGCTTTTTCCAAAAACCACCAAGAAAGCCACGAACCTCCCCTGAGCCTCCAAATCCCAATTTCTTCCTGACTGATGGTTCAAAGGCCCAGTCCTCTGAGATGCTCCAAGTGCCTCATTCCCATCAGTCTTCACCTCTCCAAGATGACCCTGATCAATTCCTCACCAGCCAAAGGACTCTTTATGGCCAAGTCAGAACCCGAGATCACCAGGAGAACCCAGAGGCTTCATACCACCGTTGGGCATCAACTGTGACGAGCAGGGCTGACGCAGCACCCTGCGTCCTGGCATTCGCTACTCTTTAGCGCAGGAACGGGAGGGGGCTGTCAGCTGGGAACCAGGGCTGCCCCGTGCTTTACCAGCTGCTGGCTTGTCCAGCTGTAACCTGCTGCTACAACATCAACCACGCAAAACCACCACTTTTTTAAACAGCTACCTCTCTCTTCTGCTTCAAGCAACCTGTTCTGAAGTGGAGCACAGACTACTGAACAAATGTTATAACAGCAAGGCACTTTGAAAAAGCTGAATGTATTATTTAAACAAGATAGGCTAGCAAGCAGCTCTGCAGAGAAGGACCTGGGCTTCCTGATAGCTGCCAGCAGCATGCCCTTGTGGGAAAGGAGGATGGAGCTGCCCAGGGCTGCACTAGGAAAAGTGTTTCCAGCAGGTCGAGGGAGATGATCCTTCCCCCTGCTCAGCACTGGCGAGGCACATCTAGAGTGCTGGGTCCAGTTTGGGGTCCCCAGTACAAGAGACACATGGACCTACTAGATCAAGGCCAGTGAAGGCCACTGAGATGATTAAGGGAGTGGAGGGAGCATCTTTCATACGAAGGAGAGGCTGAGAGAGCTGGGACTGTTCACAGCCTGGAGAAGAGAAGCTCGGTGCGATCTTATCAATGTGCACAAATATCTGCAGGGAGGGTGTAAAGCAGACAGAGCCAGGCTCTTCTTGGAGGTGCCCAGTGACAGGCCAGAATTCAATGGGCACAAACTGAAACATGTGAGGTTCCCTCTGAGCATAAGAAAAAAAGGAAGAAAAAAAATCCTCTTTACCGTGCAGGTGATTGAACACAGGCTGCCCAGGGAGGCTGTAGAGTCCCCATCCTTGCAGATATTCAAAACCCAGTGGGGAACAGCCCTGAGCAACCTGCTGTAGCTGACCCTGCTCCGAGCTGGGCATTTGCACTAGCTGGTCTCCAGAGGTGCCTTCCCACCTCAGCTATAGTTTTCTGTCTGATTTGCTTGGATGAAAGGCACTGTGTATTTTGTTCTTTCGAAACACCAGCACTTGAGAACAAGCCAATCAACTACAGACTTGCTTTCTGTAGTACAACAGTAAATTAAGCGAGTTTTTAGAAGTGCAAGTGGTAACTGGATACCAGAAATGAGTCACACATGACAGTGACACAGCGATGGCTGAACAGACAGTGGAGCAATGGGGAAGCTGGGCTGCTCACCAGTCTCCTGGATGCTGAGACACCAGGAAAGCAGGGCCCCCTCACAGGCACACTGCTGTGCAGTGAACAGCCCAGAAAGGGAAATGGCCTTAGGGAGTTCGCTGTCACTTACAATCCACTGTTAGGCCATGGATGGAAATGCACACAACTGGGACAAGTGAAGGGTTTCACTCTCACAAACAGAACAGAAAAAAACCCAAACCTCTGACATTTAAATGGCTATGAGCTAGGGAAGACAAGAGGAAGATCTAACATGCAGCCTGCAGTCTGGAATCACAACGTAACAGTAAGCATGAAATCATTAGGATTTTAACCAGAAGGGATAGAAACAGCATCTGGAGATGGACACAGAGCATAAATAAGACCAGCTGTTATAGCAACCACACAGTACACTGGGGATTTCATCCACTTCCAAGAATGCATTGCCTGGACACCAGAAAATACCTAGTTCAGCAGTTCAGATTTTTTTTTTTCCCCTCCCTTCTCCTTTGCTCCCTGGCAGAAGCTGCCACTGCCCTTCTGTCCTCATTTCACCCTGCAGCCCTCAGCACCCTGGGGAAGGTGGGGTGCAAGAAGAAGGGACTGCTCATGTTTGCTAAGCCTGTGGAAGCAAAGTGCAGATAAGTGCTGAGGTGCCTCGGTAGTTTCTCCCTGCACTGCCTGCCTGCTCTCCACAACTGTCCTGGAGCCTTAGTGCATATCCTAGTGATACCATCATGTTTAAGAATTTATTCCACTGTTGTTTTAAATATAACTATAGTAAGGGGAATTTAGGGTTTGCTTGGGGTTTTTTTGTTTTTGTTTGTTTTGTTTTGGTTTTGTGTTTTTTGTTTTTTTTTTTACTACAAGGAAGGGGAGAAAGGTAGATCAAGCAGGAATTGTGCCTAACTTCATGAACTGCGAGAGCTTAAGCCCACCTCCAGAAGAACAGGAGAGAGAAGCTATTGTCTGAGGCATTCCTGCACTGCTTCATGGCAAACTACTGAGCTCCTGACATCTTTCTGCCCATCCTTACCCAGCCAGAAGATGCAGGAGGTTGCTGAGGACCTGCTCTGCCTGCCAGAGTGCTGGGGGCTGAGGGACAGCTGAGCTAACACAAATCGACACAGCCAATAATGTTATCTCTTTCTTGGAACATTTTTTAGCTCCAAGAAAACCACCACCTCCACACATAGCACCACATCCCTCAACAAAACCTAGCTCAGAGCAGAGGATTTCCACCTTTTCTCTTCACGTCGGGATTTATTCTCATCTGTTACCTGGGGTTTGTACCACGCAGCAAGTGCTATCAACATGTAGGGGCATAGAAAACTCCCATATATAGTCTGCTGTATACCTGAGTTATATAGGTTGTATATTGAAATGAAGATTTGTACAACTAAACCTTAAACAAATGGTAGAAATCACCAGAGGGCCTATCTTACATACTATAAAGGAGAAGAAACAAGCAAGTAAAAAACCAAAACCAAACAAAAAACAGTTTTAGGCACCAGGCTGAAAGGCTAGATTAGACAGATGAAAGGGAGCTGCACCAACACAGAATCAACACAAGCAGAACCCTGCACACAGTTTATACCCTGTTGTAAAACTTACTGTAACACTGCTGGCTCATGCACTCTTCACCTTCCACCAATCTCAGCCTACAGGCATCAACAGCACTGCTACCCAGATCACATCATGCTCCAACACTTCGGTCCACATTCTGCACTTGGACACTGTCAAGTCACCGAGGTCTCTCTCACAGTTTGTACTGTGAAAGAGGTTTTCCAATAGTACCATGCACTTACTGTATAGAAGACCTTACAACAGCTCCTGCAGAATCAAAGCTGGCTCATGCTTGGTTCAAATGAAATACCTCTCTTGCCTGTAACTGATACCTAACTGCCGGCCCCCTGCCATAAGCCCAGATGCCATTATGCTTTTAGCACTAGACATGTAAGAGCTACTTCTTCATTTAAAAGCCAAGAGAAGACTTATCATCTTTTGCATACAGAATCAACAATCCCCTTTTAACTGCTGTTGACAGTTGTATAATGAAATACTTGTAGAGCATGAAGGTTGTCCTCTTCAACACAAGTTACCAAAACATGAAAGGCAACCTAACACTGGGTTTTTTGGAGCCAAATGAGATTGGGGAAGCAGAAGGAGGAAAAAAAGGAGCTGCTGTAAAATACAAATACTGACATTTGACAGACTTGCTCACTGCTTTAACACCAAAATATCAGCCTGAAGTTTTAAATAGCAGTTGTGAGTTAAGTGCGTCAATCTCTTGATATCTGTCCTATGAAACTAAAGCAAGTTTTCAAAGAGGACTTTTGTCCCCTCAAACTGCTTGAGCAGTTACCCTCTGGAGCGAGGACTGCCTTGTGTGGGTTCAAGTAGTATCACAAAGGGCTCCTGGTCCCAGACCGGTAGTCAGTTTCTTACGATGAGTATAAATAGCCAAAGAGCAAAGCAAGAGGGGATGGCTCAGCATTTTCAGTATGGAGACATCACTGATTTAGGGCTGAAAGTATTTGAGCTGAACCAGCAGAGCTATATATACATCAGTTATCCATTCCTTGGATCCAAGAGTTAGGGTCTAGGGGATTACAGTGCTTTCACTCCAGCCTGACCGTCACGGGGCATCTCTCTTACGGCTCTTTCCACTTGAACAGCCAGTTACTTACAAGCCACTAAAGTGTTTCACCGGAGAACACAATTAGCAGAGACTGTCTACAAAGACAAACGACACTCTGAAAACAAAGCAGAGGGTACCAGGTAAAAGGACCCCCTAGTTCCTCGGCTCTTTCCTGTCACAGGTTCAGGAATATCTTGTGCTATCTGCACCTCTGCTAATAAAAGTAATGTTATCGGGTACTGAAATCTGCCCTCGGAAACAGCAATCTATTTATAATGGGCTATTAGGGACTGCAATAAGCTTCCTGATTCCGGAGTATCAGGTGAGCTGTCAAATTGCCATATAAAAAATAATGTCCCAAAGCTGCCTATGCTGCCTCAGTCAACAGACAGGGAAAAAGGTCTACTAGGAGCAATGTGAAAAGGCGATTTTACCCTCTGATCACAACGGTAAACAAATGCCTCTGATTTACAGAAAAGGCTTCCTTTTACATTGTCAAGCCAGCAGGTTCCAATCACTGCTCACACTGGAAAAGACAGCATATACAGCCCTCCCTGCTTTGCTACAAACCGGATCCGCCAGGCAGACAGTTCCAGGTGACACCAAGAGTCACAACCTCCAAGGTACATTTGTGTTCCTCTACTGCTACCTCCCAGCCATTGTTGAAGTCACTTCTGAGACCTTGCCTAAAGCTGGAGATGAACTGCAAAATAAACTACTGGTTGTTCTCTGTCAGAAGACAGCTGCATCACTCCCAGGACGTTCACGACAGCGATACCCCTTAGAATGTAACACACAGTTTGGGGAGAAAGCCTTGCTACAGAAACTCAGCTATTGGCTACAAAAGTCAATGTGACAGCTTGGGCTGCAGTTTTTACATGCTTTCACAGAAACAGACCAATGATTCCCAACTAGCAACAACATTGCTTTTAAAGCAATATAGTAAAACAGACTACAACACACTAAGGGAACTGTTGCTCTTTTGGCAAGTAATGACACATCTACTTTTAAGTGACCAGGATAAAGGAGCTCTGCTTTTTGTTTGTTTTTACTGAAGGCTGAGCTTCCTGCCAGTCCCACGGATTCTCTTCCCTCCACAGCCTCACGGAGACTGCCACCTGCTAAAAAGTGACAATGCTATCTTTCTTTTTGCCTGCTCATCAGCCAGAGGTGGCTGGCTGAGTCTAATCAGGCGACAGCATCCTCTGTCATGCTGCAAATCCTGGCCAATTACAAGCACTTTGGGTCTGATCACACCAAGCATTCAGAGAACAGAGCTGTTGCTAAGCACAGGGGTTTTTCAAAGGTTGCAGAGGACCTGCAACCTGCAGCATCCCACAAACATGGCGGACACATACAGGGCAGCAATGCACATCACAGTGGGACGTTAATCTCACCAATCTTAATGTGTTCCTCAGCTGTGCTTTTGCAGCCTGGGAGTTCACACATTCATCCTGGCAGCAGATTGCTGCTGTAGCTTTCTGTTAGCTCCAGCATTACAAATAACCTGAGAACCTTTGGATTATCACTGCATTCAAAAGAGGACTCACAGCAGCCTGCTTATTAATCTTTCCTTGTGGCTAGAAGCAGAAGAAAGCCAAGTGGGGAGTAAGACAGCAAGAAAAAAAAGAAAAAAAAGAAGGGCGCTTTGCTGTCAACTCATAGCAGCACCATAGCTTTTTTTTCTTCTTTCTTTCCCTCCCTTCCTGATAGAGAGAAGACGTGACTCAGTTGTAAAGGCCACTAATTGCAAGATGGTATTGGACTTACGGTGGGGAGTGTGGTGTTACTCAACTAAATTAACAAGGGCTAAATCCAGAAACATCACAGATACCACAATGCCAAGCATTAAAGCATCTCGCCCTGAGGTTAAAATCCAGAACCCCGAATTATGCAGTGAGGCTCCCTACAGAGGGTACACAAGGCATGAGGCACTTTGGAATGGCACCCAAACAACCAGCCCACAGAGTGGAGGAGCTGAATTAAGAGGAAAATGCTGAAAGAAAGATGAAAAACTAAAAAAATTTTCAATGGCTGAGCTTCAGCACCCCATTAGGCCATCGTTTCACAGCTCAGCACCAAACAGACTATGACAGCATTTCTTCCATAGACAGAACAAATGCCCTCTTCAGTGCTGTTGCCAGGGTCGTAGCACTTTTAACTCTGTCATACCTCATCCCACCCACTGTTGTATACCCACTTTGCACAGGGGAGACAGACTGACCTTTCTCTGCAACTGCAGGGGATTTGAACCCAACACCTCCCATTCCTGAGGAGCACGCCCCAGCCATGGTGCTCACTCTTCACTCCCACCCTCTTCACTGGCCAGAGAAGGGGCGGGGTGGTGAGCACTACTCATGCCTTCCAACAAGTAAGGTGGGTGAAAAAAGGTGCTTCTAAGTTGTAGTCACTGCTCCGAGAAATTCTTACACATTTTACATAAAACATTCCCAGGGTAAAAAGCACCAACAATTTCTCCAGGTGATGACAAAAGCACAGGATTCCCCTCCCTTTCCCTCTACCTTGCCCACAGTAATGCACCAGCTATTATGTTGGATCTTATCCTTGCTCTTGTTTTGCCTACTCTGGCCCAAAGCATCACAAAGCAAATTTCCTGCATGTGTGCACATACAAATTCTTCCTTCCCAGACTATCTTTCTAAAAAGCTTCCACAGTAGCTCATGCGGAGTTCGATTTGCTGGGGCTTTCTGAAATAGAATATTATGTACCTACCATATCAAGCTCTTCACAGATGGGTACAAGGACATTAGTTAATTCTTCTTGACCAGACTAGCATGGGACCCGCTCAAGATTCAGACTTTTTGAGAATACAAAGAAATACTATATGTTAAGAACAATTTCCCAGACAGAGAGCAAAGATGCACTTCTGAGACAAGAAAATGCTCCGTGTTTTCCTATTTCCTCTGTATTGCTATTTTGGATGTGGCTTTTTAAGCTAACTAATATCTCTGCATCCAAGTTTGCTCAAAGCCAAAGCCAGAAGGACTGTGAAGTTCTGCTTCTTTTTCAAAGGATGTTTGTAATATACACAGGTGATGAAGCCATAAACACATGTGATGGTCAGTGCAGCCATAGAAAATATTTGCTTCATAAATGTATGACTTATTCTGGAAGGGAACTTATTTTTCAAACAGGCACTCAGTATGTCATAAAGCACAGGCACCCAGATATGATTTTATTTACCTGGTTCCCGCTTCCATGAAGGACACCAAATGAGATCTCCCCCCCTTTCTGTGGGCCAGCTCCTTGTTTTGTTTTCCTTCTTCCTCTTAAACAACACACTAGTTTAAACACAAAGCAAGGCAGTTCAGAACTACCCAGGAACTGTAGGAATCACCTGTGATAATCTATGCCCTGTGCTACCTAAGTCAGACTAGACAGCCACAACACGCTGTCCTTAAATAACAAGATCATGGATTTCCAGTGGATAGCGTACAGACTATGATGAGACAAAAGAATTCTCAACAGAATAAATTAGCCTTGAGCACCTCTTCTCGGTGTTCAATGTGCAACCCAGCAACACACTACACAAGAAAAGAAAGCTTCTTGTAAGCAACCCAATGGAAAGTTACTGTTTCCATTTCCACAGAAACAGAAAATTTTGTATGCAGCTCTTACAAAATATAATACAACTACACAAAAATAAACAATAAAAAAAGAAACTCTCTACTTAACCTATTTCAGGCTAAAGTGGCTACAGTATCAGATAGTCTGTTAATTTCACAAGTCATATTCATATTTAGTAAGCCTCAATAAATCATGTCTGACAGCTACCCTGTAAGTAATCTTTCTGGTTTAGAAAACTCACCCATTACAATGACAAATGCAAAACTAGCCAGTGTCAGTGATGATCCACTGTTGATCATGTTGATGAGCAGCTTGAATAAAGGATATAGCAGCAATAAGGCCCAGAAAAGCCAGTTCAAAAGTGTCCATGGTCGTCGTGGTGGTACTATAGGGACTGCTGGGTAGGTTCCTGTCCGGTAGTACTCTTCCTGGAACGCATCCTAGTAGAGCAAAGGAGGGCAACAATTAAATCCCCATCTGCCAACAAAACTAGCCATTCGTGACTTTGATGTTCCTCTTGCAGCACGCTTGTAATCTCCGGGGAAGATCACGGCTGGAAAGCTGGTACTTTGAAGTCAATGAACATACGGTCAAAAAAAAACAAAACAAAACAAAAAAACCCCAAGAGCTTACATTGATGTGTACATCCTTTCTTTCTCCTGCACATAGAAGCCTGAAAAACTGCATGCTTAGACAGTGTAACAAGCCTAGTAAAACAAGAAGGGTGAGGGGATGTACATTCCTGCAGCAATGTAGACATCACTGTTGAACCTCTGCAAGGGCTACAGCCACTGAACAAACACTTCTGGTAAGCCAGAAAAGTGTTTGGGCTGCATGTTCAGCAGCAGCTCTCTGTTCCCTAATGTTTTCTCCAACCACTGCTCTAAAACAGCATCCACAGCCCTGTCAGAAAAGGTGAGCAGACACCATCTTGTCCCATATGCCAAAAACCACCACGTCCTGTCTGCTTTGCCCCATAGATGCAGTCCTGTTCATCCTGTTCCCATAAGGCTTACAGAGGGACGTTTGGGTACCAAACCTGCAGAGTTGAGCGTGCAAACAGTTTAGAAACTCTCACTGGTTTTGACCAAAGGACTCTCCCTTTCAGTATAATATGAGGAAGATACTGCGGTGGGGTTTGTTTGGTTTTTTTTTTGTGGTGTGTGTTTTTCAAAGCACAGAAGACTTAGAATTCAGTACCTTCCTCTAGAGCCTATACGGGTGAACGGCATTGGCTTTAGCGATGTGATCAACCTGAGATATCAAAGTGGGTGGGGAAAAAAACCCTTCCTTCTGGTTCAAAAGCAAAGATCATTAATCTGTGTTATCACATAAATCTGGTTAATTAGTGAAGTCAGCATTAAACTGACATAAAAAGGAACCTCAATTGAGTCAGAATGAAGTACTAAATTTCTTCAAAGAAAGGAATGCTTCATGACGGTTTCAAAAAAATTCTTGCAAAGCCAAGATTGTCCTAATCAACCACAAGAAGATTATTTCTGCTATGCTACGACTTCACGTTTACTTGCACTCCAGCTGACACACAATTCTTTAATTATTTAATGGTAACTTGAGCAATTACAGGCTGCTACCCTTTTTATCTATTTCAAAGGGAACATTTAGCTTTTAAGAGATTACACAGTAATTAAAGCATTGCGCTTTCTTTACTGAGATTAGAAAAATTATAACTGTTTTGCGCATGCGAGCTAGCTTGTACTGGGATCATTATGGCCAATTAATTAGCTGTCTTCAACAAATTACACAGTATATGAAGTTTTCTTTACAGTGCCTTGAGGATTTTGGTTTATGAGTGGTTTAACACAGAGCTACTAATTATCAGTAAATTGAATTCTACTACATACAATTAGGTTTCTAAATACCAGTATTACTCAGAACAGTTAAGAAATTCTGGCTATTATGGGTATCGCCATTAGGGGGCCTATTACTACAGACAGCAAGACAGACACTTAAAACAAGGGCAGCCGTTTTCTCTTTGTTGACTCTGCATAGCGTTAGTGGCAGCAACACCGTTGACCACTTCTCACCAAGAGGTTTGAGACAGATGGAAGAAATATAGCAGGGGCAAAACAATGTTAATGCCATCCCTCCACTACACATTTTACACTGTTGTGGGGAACAGCTCTTCAATTCAGTTACAATTCCTTACCCTTAAAACATTCACATTCCTTGCAGAAGAGATCTGTGGGTTGATCTCTCTTCTAAGCTATCGCAAGGGTGCCTACGACACCCATCAACAGCTCAAGTCAGCATTTAAACCCATGCTGCTCCCCAAAATTTCCCTCAATCACCTCCCCCAAATTAAGTTCCTTTCATTCCCCTGCAAACAGAGCTTGTTTTCAGTTTGTAATAAATCCTACCCACCCAAGTACCATATCTGGACATAGAAACATGCTCCCTCTAATGCCCCACCAAATCTGAGTTACTTCAGACAGTGGAGTGGGTAATGCAGTAGGGGGAAGTCAGGGAACATCCATCATCTTGTGAGAGGCTAACTGGATTCCTCCTCCGTGCTCCCACCAGGGAGGTCTGACTGCAGAGGTGTGCCACTGGCCTTTCATGAGGAAGCCCAAAAAGAACCAGTATCCAAAAACATATTCTTTGTTCCCAGACACTGGAGTCTGTACACGTTCCCTCTTCAGTTACACTTTGCTAATTCCCTGGGGCATTTCAGCACATATTTTCATGCCCTGTTTTCCATGCTTCTCTTACAAGTGAGAAGAGTTAGAAGCTCCCTTTCTTTTTAATGGAAATTAAGGTTCTCAAGCAGAACTTCTATTTCAGGCACTAAGGCTGTAAGGAGGGGAAAAAAGAAAACAAACGTGCAACAGCTAGCAGAGTTGTGACTATTATACAGTACCTCTTCAGACCAAGCACTAAGATGCTCGACTTGGTCTTTGTTAAAGTCAAAGGGAGTCTTTCCAGCAACTGCAGTTTAAAAAAGAAAACTAAAAAAACCCCAAAACACAAACAAACAAACAAAAAAGAGAAGGCAATGCGCAACCCAAACTGCACCTCTGTCCTAATCTGGCATTAACTGATACAGTGCTGGCCATCTATGGAAGGACAAAATTCACCCCAGGTGAGTAAGAAGCACATGGACATAGTGCTTACTGTAAGCCTGGAAAAGTAAGGAGAATAGTGTTTGGTTCAGAACAGCACAGTGCCATTGTTTATCTGGTAAGGCCCTGTTCATTGCATTTGCAGGAGTGACTAAACCAGCAAATGAAGTGATAAGTAGCAAGAACATAAACACATCGGATTGCCAGAGAGCAGTATCTCAGACTGAGGTACATGTAACTGAGACCAGAAAATGAGGTAAAAAAAACAGGACAAGCTTTTCTCAAAGACTCTCACTCCTTTACTAACAATTAAAAAAAAAAAAAACCCACACAAAACCAAGTCATGTCGCTTCATGTCCACTAACCACCGATTTCATGACTCAAACAGCTTTGTGTCCCTGATCATCATGAGCGCATGGCACTCCAGCCTTGACCTCAGTATCTGTGGCACACCCCACCTACTAAATCATGCTACTAGAGCATAATTCAGCACACAGTACCTAAGTCTTGAGACAGTACTGCAAAATTACAAAAATCACTGAGAATAAGCAATGGCACATGCAACCATAATGCAAGATAAAACAGGGGCTCTGTTTTTCAGTAGCATGCATACCTTGTCTTTTAAACAGCAAGAATTTTGCTGCCCTGGAGAGAGGAAACCAGAGCATAGCTCTATATGCTATCACTTCTAAATCCGAAGCACTGCAGTATTCCAGTCTGAATACTTAGATCAATTTATTGCAGCAAACCGAGCTGTTAGGCCCTCATGCTTTGCATACCTATGACTCCCACTGGTTGAAATTGGAGTGCTGTGTGTATTCAAAGAGCACATCCCCCAACCATTATCTCCTATGTTCATAAAAACAAACCCCATAAGAAACAGATTCTGAAAGTCTGAAGTATGCACATGAGAGTATTTGAGGGGGTGGGGTGGGATCAGCAGGCAGGCATTTACAAACACACAGTCATCATTATTCTGTCCCCATCCTAAGCAATTAGTAATCTTAAATACGTGTCTTCTATGCATACAATGTGAAAGCAATTTATCAGCCTGTCCTGTTAATGTTGGACCTTTGCCTTGGTAGAAGACAGGGTAAAACAAGGAACAAAAATTTTAATACACTAAAGCAAAATATTTTAGCTCACGAATTACTTCTTGATTCAGGACGTGCCCTTAAGTAGGTCCTACCAACCAGGAGGCAGTTGTGGTTTTTGTATCCTTATGCAACTTTCTAAAAGAAGAGTTATAAAACTACTGTATCGAGGCTTACTTAAATTTTCTTCCTGTTGCTCTTTAAGCACAAAATTAAGGCAATCATGACTGACAGCACAAGACTAGTTTATGCCTGGAGAAACAGAGCACTTATCCTGAAAAACAAACCAAGCAACCCCAAACCTCCAAAGTAGGACCACTACATATGCACACTGTAAATGTCTACTAGCAGTATAAATAACTGAGCACTAGTGGGTCACAAGTGCTGTCTGGACAAAAAAACCAACCTTTTCTTGATACAGTCTGTGGAGCCAGCTAGAACATTCCTGTTCATCTTTCGGGACTTCCTCTAGTGGAATCCGCCTGCCAATGGTAAATGAGAGAAATTGAAGAACATTAAATACTTCGGCTGCCACAAACACTTACATTATAGACAGATTATCCATCTGACAGGAGACTCACTACATTTTCCACCTTTTTTAATTTATGATAACAGCTCCCAGATTAGCAATGTATAGTTTGCTTCTACAGCCATTTGCAGTTTTTAGATGTATCTGAAATTCAGAAATTTCGATTTCTGAAATAGTAATGCATTAAGTTTGAGCTCACTAGAGCCACTTTCTAGATTAAGGTTTGCAAATTTCTGTTTCTGAACAAAGATTTTGAATTCATTTCTTACCCCATCTATGGAGCACAAGGCTGTATTTATTTAATCAGGTAGCCGTTAGAGAGAAAAAACAAACTATTCTCCTTATATCTAAAGCACTCCAGTTTCTCAGGTAACATTTCCAATTCCTGTAATTTTTGCTACGTACAGCTTGGTTGGATAATTTCCAGCAAAATGGCTCCTATCACTGAAAATCCCTTTCTTGACAAAACAAAGCTTTCATTAAGTTACACGACTTTGTGTCAATAATCCTGACAGAAAAAAATCCCCTTGTCATTTTCATTTAGGTATGCTAATAACAGTATTTAATGATTTTAGATTTTTCACTCTAGCATATATTTTAATTAATATCCATTGAGAGCAACATCAAATTAACATCCTTCAGCATAGGACAGAGCACTTTTCACAGTCAGGACACTCCTGTTTGCAGTTAATAAATTCAGAGCTGCAACACTCTTTTGTTTCTGTATTTAAGAAAGTCAGAAGATGACAAACATTACAAGTCAACACAATCTAAGCAGAGACAAATAAGGCCAACCAAATTTTACAAAATTCTACTGAGTGCAACACCTACAGCATTTCATTAAGCAGATATGGAGGATTTTGAAGAACATCTGTGAAGGTCCTCAATTCACGGCCAAAACAAATTTTGCCATGTGTTTTACACTGGCTACAAGAACTTTTCAGGAAGCTCAAAAGCACAGAAGGGTAAATAGCTCGCCCGAGTCATGAAAACCAATTTCCATGCTCTGCCAGATTGACTTGCAGCAGGCTGGAAGGGTGTAATGGGAGACATGGCAAGATGCATCTCTCAACGCTGTTGGAGGAATGGCCCACATAGTTAGGGGCAGCTGCTCCTCCACGAACACTAGCCAGCCAGGCCACCTACACCAAACACAAGGCCACCAGGTTGAGCTACCCATGAGAGCCAAGCAGGAATGCAAATTCACGTTGCACCCATGAGGAATCAAGAGAAAGTTTCTTCTTACCCTTGGGCAAAAACAGTTCTGAAGAAAGTATTTTTTAAAACAGGCAGAAAAGTGGAGGTAAGAAGAAAAGGTTGCTTGACTCCATGTCGGTACTTAAGATAAACCAGTTGGAGCAGCCAATTATAGCTATAATGGGGTTATGATGAACTCCTGATCACTCACGGAATTAATTTCTAGGCTCCTATGTGTCAACGCTAACCCATCACATACCGCTAGTGCCTGCAGTATGGGCGCTGCTGGTAGAACCTGGCCTGGGAATAAGGGCCTTAGAATTGGCCCATTCTCATTAAGACTACAGGAAGCCGTTGGGGTATTCACCACTTACAGAAACATTAATGATACAGAATCTAGGTAATTGGTTTTTTCATTAAACAAGCCCCTTCTTGGTAGGGAGGGAGCGGCAGTCAAATACATCAACTACTACACCAAACAGAGATGTGTACAGTCTGAGCCTAGCCTCCACCTGGGTGGGAACCATTGCACCAGAGACAGGCATAAAGCCACCCCATCTGAACACTTAGTAGATGTTTGGTATTCTGGCCAAGAAAACTGTTCCTGCTGAGCTGACAAAAACACAAATGAATAAAAGAACAACAAACAAGAAATCCTGTAGAGCTTCATAGGGTCCCCACATATTTATAGTCACAGAACTTTGCAAGAAACCCTTCCCATCCCATATGAGTTTTTATCTGCAGTTCTGTGAAGACAGGCTGGTGGAGATTTGCTACCTACTTGAAAATATTTCCTTACTTGTGCAATTGTGACTGCAAGTACACACTTCTGTGTGCCAAAAAGAATTAAAATATAGATTACTTGCCTTACATATAAATCTGCATGATATTTCTTTCCATTTAGAACTCCCAGCAATGTTGGATTCTCATTATTTCTAAAATTGAGGGTAGAATCATAGACTGCAGAAACTACAAGAAGAGAAACAGGTTACGCGACTATTGTAATAATAGAATGGAAATAAGTCATTCTCTCTTAGACAAGGAGCATATTTAAATATGAAAGTCATCAGCAATAGCACCACAGTTTGAGCTGTCACCAAGGTAAAGATGACAATGAAATATTCACCATGCATGTTTTAAGAAGCCAAATAACCAGTGACCCTTCCAGGAACTGCACCAGTAGGACAGAAAGGTTTGCTCTCCACCCTTGTCTCCTTCCCTATCAGGTGCAGAATGTTGGGCATAGGGAACAAAGTCACAGTTTCTGACAGTTAATACACTATCCTAGGAGTCAAATGGTTGGTTAAGAAACTATTAGCTTTCTCAGCTCACTCTGAATGACACATTTCCCTCCCCCCCCAAATCTGGGTGAATAACCACGCAGACACACACTTTATAAACACTGAACAATATATACGGTTTGACTAAGAACGGGTAAAGTGCGTGTGAGACACATCCTAGAGCAAGCAGGCTTAATGCAACTATGAATTGCTGGGCTTCAAAACAACCTCCCCTTCATGTCCATTATTTGATAACTGAGGCACCTGCTGTAGGGCAAGGGGAGACTCAGAATAGCAGACCAAGTCCTGTGTGAGCTGGGCGGCTGCTATGAAGACGTGCAGCTGTGAGGCATATAATAACCAAGTTCCACAGAACAAAACTGCAGCCAAACCTTCAGCCTCGAGAAAACGCTGTTTCTGCAGGTCAGGACTGCGTGGTAACAGTAGAAGTATTTGCAAAGGTCGTTTGTAGTTAAACTAAGACAGCATTAACAAGCAGTTTCTACAGAAAGTGTTCCGTTTTAAGCTACATAAAATGTTTCAAAAAAGTTTCTTTGAACACATCCTTGGAGACACTATTTTCCTGGTGTCACAAAAATTACCAAGAGGAATTAGTCTTCCTGCCACTGAAACCAATTGTGCATCATGGTACGAATGTAAGACAAATGCCAGCAACAAAACCTTTTTCGTATGTCACAAAAGTGATTAACATGCACTTCACATGCAGCTTGCTATATTCTAGGTTTTCTGCTCTAGAGTTTTTCAGTAATGAACACTATGATGAACCTTTGTTGCAAAAGCTTTTGAGCCTCCTTAAAAAGCCTTTTATCACACAGAACAGATTTGCTTTTATTTTTGAAGCCCCTCTAGCTATGAAAGGTAAATATGGCTTGGTCACAACATCCAGCCCCAGAAACTCACCACAACATTTGTTATTGCAAAACAGAATTCATAGCACAGAACAGAACAGGCTGGCTTCAGCACTGTAAGGAAATCCTGAAAAGAGAGGCCAAAACCCTGTCACTGCATACAGACTGTATCCCTCGTTAACAACTCTATTCTCTTCCTACTGCAGCTGGGGTTTTAGCGCAAACTCAAAACTACAACATGTAAATCAAAATCTATTTCAAGCATACCACTTTTCCTGTACAATACAAGTAGGAATTTATTTTTTTGAGTAAATTATCTACCTCCATTTTTAAGCTTCTTAGTGTAGAAGGATTTTACTAATCCACTCTAATTTACTAATCCAATGTAATTGAAGGAAGACAAGAGCTCAATTCAGTTTATACAGGGTAAGCTTCTTAGTTTATTCTTTAATAGCATGAGATTATTCTAACGACAACAGGGACACAATAAAGGAAAGTATGATGTACACAGCACTTGTTCTTTCATCTTTTAGAAGACACCTACATTTGATTTTTGATATGAATTGGGTGCTTGTTCAGACACATTGAAAGATGCTTCTCATGTTCTGAAAAAAACTTCTGCAGAGTTAGTCAGGAACATCTTCATGTGCTAATGGCCATGTACAGAGTTTTCCTTCACTCCAGGGAAAAAATATTCCATTCCAGTTTGTAACTGGTCTGTACTTTGATATTCAGTTCAGTCCTTTTTAATATCACACTGAAATCTTTTAGTATGAAGCAGTGCCAAATTCAAGATACTGACCATATGCAGGAGTAAACAGACCTCTGTTATGCCCATATATAAAATAATTGAACATTTCAGCATTTCCATTTCGAAAGTGCAGGAAAAGAACAACAGTAGAACTGTCAAAGAAAGAGACTGCATGGAATTAAAATTTGCCAGAAAAATTCCACAGCCAAAGCAGCACTAGCATGCTGCGTGACAGACTGAAATTGTTTTTCATTAAATGTGTATTTTATAATTACATAATTAGAAATGAACATCCCATGACTTTCTCATCCAAAAGCTGAAGAGTCCAGAAATTTCATGTTCTAAACCAAGTAAAAAAATAACTCCTCAGCATCTTGAAAACATTGCAACTATCTCACTCTCAGACTAGTTTAGGCAGCATTTGATAAGTTTTGCTTCAATTATGAAATAAAACACTTTCTCACAGAAGTTATCTTAAAACATCTTTTTCATTAAAGAACAAAACACAAATCCATATTTGGAAACCTTTTCAAAGGCTCAGAACAGATCATAACTGAAAACAAATTTTTTCCAACTGAATTACTATTTTCTGACAAAAAAAAAGGCTAGGTAGGTTGTTTTGTTTTCTAATCTCTGCCCAGCTTTTTGTTATATCTTTCACTGTTGGTTCCTTGTACAGCATTCTGACAGAGAGTGATGTACTTAAGAATTTAATTTAATTTTGACCTAAGAAATCTTTGGATTACATATATAGAGAGGATTTTTCTTACTTCACCTGTCACTCTTGAATTTCATGCATTATTTTGTGGACATGGTGGATTATGCCAGAACTATTATCCGACAAAGCAACCTACAAGCAACGAGTATGCCTACATATAGCTTCATACTAGCATACAATTACCAGAAGTGAAGACTGGGAAACGCAGGGGAAGAGACAGTGAAATTCACTATACTACTGGTATGACAGCCACCTTGACACAATCTTTCGATTTAACATTTCATTGCTGTGGTCATCCTGGTCAAAATAAGACTCATCCTCTCAAACTTGGTAGCTTGCTCAGGAGGATGACCGGAAGCCTCACGAAACATTGAAAAAAATCCAGAACTAAAGTGCAGCTCGTGGGGAAAAAAAAAGTCATTGCAAAACCTCCAAGCACTGTCACACTGAACTCCATGAGAACATCATCCTGGAATTTATTCTCATGCATTCCCCCTATGACAGTAGTTCCCAGCATGCAACTGGAGGAAAAGATTGACAACTTGGAGTTATCTACAATCCATCATGAGGCACATTTTTAAATACAAGTCTCAGCTAAATAGAAACAGCTGAAAGGAACTGCCTGATATACAGCCAGGCCATAAAAGTAACAGTTGAATATATCTTTGTCAATATTTATGACATTTATTTTTATTGTAAGTAATGGATGAGTGTTTTAGAAACAGATCTGTATTTTCATTTGCTTCCATGAACAGTACAGGTAGCAAACTCTAAAACCTAACAGTAATTTATTAAGACAGCAAAGAGCTTCTAGAAATGAAGCTCCCGGGGACTGCATCCGTACTACCAAAGTGGTAGAGATGGCCACCAATAAAAACATCAGAACAAGTTCGAAAAATATTAAAAGCACTCCTTTAAGAATCAAAATGTGTGCAGAGATCTGAATTTGTGAAAGTAAGCCACTGAAAAGAATTCCACTATCACTTGTGAAGAAGTGAGTTAGGAGAAAAGGTTCTTTACTTGTTATTTTGTGTGAAAGATATTTTTATGCAAATATATCTGCTTATGCTGACAGATATGACATCCACTGGTACGGGGGCAGTTTCCCATGTATGCACATTAAATAAACTCCTTCTTAAGCTCAGTTTTTCAAAACAGATGGACTTGCCAGACTGATGTCACCAAAGCCTGTGTCCAACAGATGCAGAACTACTGCACCAGGTAGCATTAAGAGTTGATACAAAGTTTCAAAAAAGACCAAGGTGCAATGACTGCTATTGCGGGTGAATTACCTCTACAGCTGCAGAAACCAGCATCCATCCATCCTATAGTACTACAGCCTCAGACGGGTTGAATCACACCCTTGTCAGAAACGAGGAACAAAGAATAGAGCAAAGGGAAACGCTGACCTCTGTCACACCCAGCTTGGGAGTGGGTCCAAACATTTGGCTTGCCTTCACTGCGACCTCATGCTGCAGCTATCTCCCTTAACAAGGCACTCCAGCCAGGCCCCCCACCCCTCAGGGAAGAGAAGAAAGTGTATTAGCCTAAGTGGAAGGCCCCAAAATGGGCTCAGGCAGCTCAGCACCAGTCTCTCACTTTCAGAGACATGCAGGGATACCCCACTACAGACTTGGCCACTGACATGGATGTGAATTGTGCCACAGGAGACACAGGTCAGCCTGCAAGACTCATTCTTGTAGATCATCAGTTCAGTCACCTGTAAAGTTATGAACATCTGCATGCTGCCATTGCTTCTTCTGCACACAGAGCAGCAATTCAGCAGTCACACTGACGCTGTTTGGAACAAGTAATTTGAGGCTGTCATACAGGGATACAGTCACTTGCTGGGCCACGTTATAGGGCAGAGCATAATAACGAGACTCAGGGGATTTACAGCAAATAAGTCAAATAGTACTATTTACCAATTTAAATATTCAAAATAAAAAAAAAATGCCCAAATTACTACAGCAGATAGCCTCTGCATATACTGACACCTACAACATGTTACTGCTTATAACACAGGTACCAAATGTCAGTGCAGGTTAACAGAGATAAGAGGTCAGATCCTATCAGTATTCATGCACGAAAGGAATAATTTCTAGATAGAACTTACATTTCTGAATTATGGACTGTCAAAACAGACTTCCATCATGTTCTCTATTCAAAAAACATTTATAGACTTCCTTGTTACCTGTACATATTAATGTTACAAGGAGCTCTAAAAATAAGAACTTGTTTACAAAGGCCTTTCAAATGCTCTTCACATGTACCCCTTGTCTCTATCGGACAGAAACATCTAGTAATCCAGACAGTAACTCTTCTTATCTCCCTCTCACTGCAAAAAGCGACAAGGCAAATAAAGCAACATAGCCAGAAGAATCTGCAACACCGATCTTGGAGTCATCAGCTCTTTCCCTCAGAGGTTTGCTGGTTGGGTTTTTAAGCTATACAGTTTCAACAAAAACTATCTATGAGAAGTTATGACTTTCTGTGCTCCTCCTTGAACCCTCACAGGGAAATATTAACTTGTTAGCCTTACCCTGTTCAATCCAGCAAGTCACAGCTTCTGGATTGAGGTAGTAACATAACACTTCCCTAAGTAAGTACTCTAGAAATCTTAGTCGTCATTTTTGAAAGTATTTCAAATATTTAGGATCCTAAAAAGTGTTACTGTAGCGTATTGCATGAATGCCCAAAATTTTTTATAAACGTCACTGGGGTTCCCTAAAATTGTTTCCTTTTGAAATATTTGCCCACAAATCAGCTACTTGTCCACAATCATATCATCTGTTGCTTGCTTTACACAGACTTAGTGAAAGAGAACAAAATCAACACCAAAATAACTCGTCCCTGATTCCCAGCTCAGGGCACTGAAGGTCACAGTGTTTTGACTCAGCTCTTCTTCAACGCCTCAAGTCTACCTCTCCGTGCCCTCAGCAAAACAGTCGCCCTTATTCAAGAAGGAAGGTTAAACTGTGCCCTTAAGGGAGTTGCTGGACGCTGCACATAACTTACCCCTTCTTCACATATCAGTAAAGATCCAAGCTATTCTGTCCATTTTGGGAGTGGGAAGTCGTGCGTGCCTGACAAGCTACAACAGCGGTATCATCTACCTGACTTGCAAGAGGATATGTAGAAGAAACATGACAGACAGCAAGACAGCTGACTGCAAAGCTTTTTTTACAGCAGCTATCCTAGATATGCCACATGAAAACATATCTTCAAAGACAAAAGAAGTTTTGACATTAACTTCAGTCAAGCTAGAACGTTTTCTTCTAAACCACAAACCACTCTGTCTTTCCTACATATATATCAGCCTTCCAATGACACACAAATCTACCAAACCCGAAAGACACTGTAGCACTACGGCTATTTAGCACTGTCTTTCCTTTGCCCATGAAGTACACAGCAGAAGACTTTGATGGATTGTATTAGTCAAAGAAAATCACTTCAATGGCACGCGTGCCATATTCTTACTGATGGCACTTTAAAAGTTGGCAAATTCAAGTAACCAGAAATATCTGGGGGGTAGGGAGTTCAGAACAACATTAACAAAGAAAAACTTACTCATGTTCTGTAATGTAGAAACAATTTATTTATAAATTTCTCCTACATGTATTTTCAATCATGCATTTTCACTCCCATTCCACAGCTCCACAAAGGTTACTTAGAAACTCTAAAGAGTACATCTACACAGGAATTTAAAGCAGAATATTTTTTTATTTTAAAATGGTGTTATTTGAGGCAGATATTTACTGCAAGAAAATATTTAAGACACACTGCCTCAGATTCTCTATGAATGTATTTGCTTCATTTGGCATAGAATTGCTTAGTAAATACCAAGAAATATTATCCTTTGGCAATAGGTATGAAACATGCAACTTGAGATTCCGCAATACAGACTCACAGTAACAGGAAACAAAACCAAACCAAAACCAAAACAAGCTGCCCCAGGACTTTGTTAGTAAAACCTGATCTTTAATTTTTGCAGGCTAGTAGAAGAAAGGTCAGAAAGGATCCCAGGGCTTTTCTGCTAGGACATATGCTACAGGGAAAAGAAGAGCATGGCAAAGTGACAGCAGTTACATGAAATAACCATTTAGCACTGTTCCTTGTGACTTTCCTTACCTACATTTCTCAAACACTGCACAGTGACAGCAAATCCTTTCGTTCGTGGCAGTAGGTGATACTTCAGCTTGGGCAGGCCTTTGGCTTCAGCTACCTGCATGCTAATCTGGTGCTTCTGTTCTGTGAACCTTGTGCCCTCGCAATGAATCAGGAACTAAAACCAAGAGAGAACTACAGTTAGAAAGCAGCTCAGGTTTTCTATATCTGTCTGATGAGAGGGCACCTCTAATTCTTGCTCACACAGCCCAGATGAACACTGCCAGCAGGGACAGGTGTAGCCACATACGCATTTAGGTAATTTAGGCATTTAGGTAAAAAAACCCACAAACCAAAACCAAACTCTCCCAACTGCTCCCACCCATCCAACTTGCCACCCTCTTGGTTTGAACTCTAGCCTTTGGGCTTTAACATCTGCTTTGCTACTCGCTGTCTGAATGACTTGATTTCTTTAAATGAATCACTCCATCTCTAATCAGATGTTAGAAAACACTCAAAACATACCTCCTGCTGCAAACCTCTCACTGATGATTAGGTGCTCGAGTGTATTGGTATCTAAAACTTGGGAAGTGTCTAACCCAAACACATTTCTAAGAAATGTTTCAGTGCCCAGCTTCCTTCCTCTCACTCCAGCCCACTTGCTTTCACTATGGCATGAGGACCACTGACAACTGCAGACAGTAACTTTGATGCCAATGACTGAGCTGGCAACAGATGTAGGGCAGTAAATGCAGGACAACTGAAAGCCTCATCTCCTTATGAACTATACAATGGAAGTGCTCAGACATGAACAATCACAGTTTTGCCACTGGCAGACAGAGGAGAGCAGACAGATCTTTGGAGATTTACCACTTGTTTATCTGCTTTCTGCCAAGCTTGAATGCAAACTAACGCATCAGAGAGCATTGCCAAATCACACAAGCTAAGTCCCCACAACCCACAGCAAAGATTTAGCCAACAAAGACAGAGAAACTGAGGAAAACTAGCCAAGAAGCCAGCTTCATTTACTCATGTATCACATGCATAACATCAAGCAGCTAGATGAAACATACAGAAACTGATGAGAAAATCCTTCTAGCCCACTTAGCATGCCCTGTCTTTCTACCTTCTGAGGTGCTATTGCTGCGCCTTTTGATATTATGTCACCAAACAAAGGCAAATTAAAACTCCACACTGCAATAACCCCAGGTGCACACCAACAACTGTATCTCTCTTACTACAGAGAGATAATAATCCCTCTTAATAATTCCTCTACAGCAGTATATAGAGGATGGTTGTGGTTTGTGCTCACCAATTAGAGCTGAACTGCCTAGGTGTACAGAAATGCATTCACATTTTAAGAGTCACAGAGCACAGTCAGATCCCTGTGAGAGAACAGAATTAGAAACCAAGAATTGTTCCTTTGCTAGACAGCCTTCTGCCTGGAAGTCATTTAATCACTACCCAAGCACAGAGCTTAGTTTCAATTGCTTAGCGCTCATTTAAATCAGTGACAACTAAAAAAAAAAAAGTTTTGTTTCAGAAAATAAGAGATACAGCACATACATCTTCAACATGAAACTGCTTCTTAGGCAATAGTTTTTGTAGTCCCTTGTGAGTCTGCTTAAGGTACCATTTCCTTAACTGTTCCCCTTCTCACCATCACCAGCTCATGAGAACTAGGATTTTTCTGATTACTGAGAAGCAAAAAAATTCAAAGGCATTTTTTTCATTCCAGACTACGAAATGCTAGGCAGGCTCAATACTAAAAAATCATGGTGATGGAAAAAAGTAACACGTTCCTGTTATTGAAGGTGACACCAATCCTCTCCCTGAAACACAGCCAATGGCCCTAGGTGCCACTTCTCTGACCAGGTCCTTATCTGTGACTTCCACTCTACTGGGCCATGTCTGACTTAGCATCTTAAGAGGAATGGCCTAATCGCAGGGAAATGGAAGGAGACAATACGAGTACAATCTCTGCAATCTAAAATGAGTGGGGAGTTGAGGTAAAGAATAAAGCTAATGTGTTTCAATACAGCATTGTCACAAGCATCTGTTACACCACCTAGGAACCCTGCATCTGACCCTCTCCAGTTCCTGTATTTAGAGGACCACAGAGTTTACTGAATGGATCACAGTGGAAGTATTTTTGCAGTATCACCTGTAGGCCTCCATACTACAGACAAAGAAAACAGACAAGACAGACTATTATATGGGAAATTCAAGAGAGAATTTAATTCTTGGAGAATACTCTCCTCATACTGCCAGGAAGCTCATGAATCAAAGTTCTTGTGAGCAACCTGGCAGCTATCACATTGTCTATGCCCTTCATCCCTCCCAAGCACTACAGTACCTCGCACTCCACTTGCTAGTTGTCACTCACCCAAAAGTTTTCAGGGTAGTCCCGGAGATTCAGCAACTTCTGCATGACTGTTTTCCGATCTTCCTCCCACTTACGCTTGCAGAAGACTATCTCTAGGAAATACCACATCCAGCCAATGATAGGCATGTAGGAGAGCTCCTTCTTTGCGAGCACTTTGGAACTCTGCAAGACAAGAGTCAAAGCAAGTAACAGAGTTACATCGCTTATGAGTTCTCTGTGGGTATGACACATGTGCAGTTAGGCACTAACATATTGATTCATATTGACCAGTCCCAGTTTTAAAACCAGTACAAAATCAAAACAAAGAAAAAGAATTTTTCCTCGTATGACTGAATAGTCAAACCTGATCTCAGATGTATGCATGAAAGAAGTCTTCCAGAATTAAATAAATATATGTGTGTATATGTGTGTGTCTATCCTGCCTGAACTCTGAAACCCAAAACACACAACAAATTACTTAAAACACTAAGGAATCCACGCAAAAGACCCAAATCACATAAAAATAAATTCTTAATTCAAACAGACCCTGGGCAGTGGCAGCTGAAGTTCCTTTAAGATATGTTGCAGCTATACTTCTCCCCGAAGCTGGGGCACCTCACCATGACAAGAAAACTATTCTGAATGAGAAACAGATTCACAGAGCCATTGCTGCACAACAGTATACTGATGCACACACATGGTTTACAAATGGAGAAAGCCTTAAACAACACTAGAAACAACAACAGCAATAGAAATATTTCATTAGGGTTTAGATTTGTTTATGGAAGGGCAATAATACTTACCCAAGTGAATTTCACTTCAGAGCATGCTTCTGGAGTTGAAATGGTACTATTCCTGTCTCACACATGTGACAGACTCTGAAATTATTTGTGCAGACTCTCCACAAGAAATCTATGGCTTATCACACATTCAACAAGTCTCAAATCTCAAATTCTACTCCAGAAATTATGTGATCATCTCACACTAACAACCCTTTGGGCAGGAGAACTGTTTCCACTTGCTTCTTTCCTGTCTTCCAAGTCAGCCTGCCTCGGTCAGCTATTTAACTTTTCACTGTCTTATTTAAGCAATAATATGGCACACACGTGTATATAAAAATTGTTGCTTCAGCATTTCCAGAAAAAGTTACATTTTCCTAGAGTATAGACTATTATACTCTAGTCCAGTTTCTGTCTGTGATATCATTACAAGCCATCTCACAAAAGTGCTCTGCAGATGAGTTCCAGCACATTGCATTTGACTAGCAGGAATTATTTACTAGTAGAAATCACTATGAACAGAAATTTTTTACTTTTATTTTTTGGTTACTGTTGTTCATTTGATTACTAGGGGAATAAACTTGACCTAATTCTTTATCTCAGCTTGTTTCTCTCATCTGAACTCGTTCCTTGAGGAGGAAAATACCTTAAATAATTTAGCTATCTAAAAGCTCATAAGACTGGAAGGCAAGAGCACATCACATTGCTTCACTAGCAAGTGTTACACAGAAGCAGAGCAGAAAATAACATGAGACAATTCCATTTCTGAGAATGCAGGAATAATCTCTGCCAATTGATTTAACACTTTGTAATACAGCATTTCCTCTTGATCATTTTTGAGAACGTCAGTGATGGGCCCAGGTCAGGACTCCAAATCCAGCTCTCCCCCAAGCAGAAGCCGTAGGATTCGGCAGCCATAGGATTCAGCATGCTTTTTGCCATTTCAATTTCTAAACATGTTGGATGTTAATCCCTACTGCCTGGCAGCAGCAGCGCAGAGCCCAGCCTCCTCTTCCAGCTCTCCAGACTGGCCGCAGAGAAACAGGCTCTGGTCTGGTTATTTTTTCCACACTACTGTTTTTCCTTTTCTCAGTTACTCTTCATACAAGCAATATTCTTATTTCCAAAATAAACATAAATAGTTCTAGCATATATATTTAAAAGCCTCTAAAGAGCATTATTTTGTTGTAGGCCACCTACAGTATAGCTTCCATTCAAAGTACACAGACCAGTTAATCTGCTTTTCCATTCCTCTTCCCTGTATGTGCCTGAGGAAGACAGTTGAGCCAAAGCTTTGCCCCAAGAAACCCCAACAGAAGCAAAGTGTTTCTAGCTGAGCAGGGAGATCTAGAACTTTGGGGAACTACTGCCTGCCCCAGCCACGACCCGGGCAGCCCTCAGCCACAGCCTAGTGCAAGCCAGGTAATGATGCGCAATGAGGTAAACAGCTACAGTGTCACCCCCCAAAAAAAGAAAAAAAACCCATGTTCCTAAAGTTTAGTTACAGTAAGTATCATAAGACCTACCATAAACAAATATAAGTGTGCTCTGCACAGGATGTACAAAGTCTCCAGAGCAGAGAGTCAGAAAAGACAAACCAACAGTCCTCCCTCCCAGACTTTAAAACACAGGAATCCTACTCCAAAAAGCAAGCTAGGGTAACTATTTCACTATAGCTATTTTCTGCTGTTTTGCATATTTTAAAAAGCTTATGAGTCAACCAAGGAGCAGGAGAGAAGTTGCCACCATTTTTTTTTCCCCAGTGACAAAGAATGAATGTTGTGAGCTAAGGTGTCTCGTAGTGCAGGTAGAACCACAAAAGCAGAATAGATGTTCGAATTCGTCCCCAGGGCATGTTCTTATTCATTTTCTGTGCTGACGCGTTTTTAAAATTTAAAAGCGCTCTTCTAGACACATGAGTGCACAACTCCTTAGGTTGATATAAATAGAAACTAAATCACCTTGTGCTATTTTGTGCACCCAATCTATCCTAGGAGTAGAAGGAAGGCTAATGATATAGAACTAATTAGAGAAAGGAAACTGGCAAGACTGCTCTTATGTGAGAGGAATACATCAGACCTCCCCTCAGAAGCTACCATGTCTCTTACAACAACTAGAGCTACAATTCATTCTGTTTCAGTTGTCTACCCATGCACAGCTCCTGCATAATTACCAGAGAGGAAAAATGCAGCTCTAGTTGGTAAAGAAAAAGTGAGTGGCCAAAGTCAAAGTGCTTTGGTAAATACACGACAGTCACCTTTAACCTTCAAATTCAGCTTGTTCAACAGAATAAATTTCACTTTAAAGTGCTGATTTATTCCAATGTGAGCTGCCTTCTTGAAGGCAGTCAAACATTTTCAGTCTCAGAACTGTAATCCCAACAGATGTTTAATGAAATTACTGCTGGATGGGGACAACTTCTCTACAGTAATAGCATTTTAATCCAGGTTAATTTCTTTTGGCCAAGTTTGTTCAGATGGAAATACCCATGAAGTTCTCCTTTTGTGAATGATCGCACTAACGTCATACTAAAAAAAAATATTTTTACAAGCCTACTATAGATGCATTTGCACAGCTATGGTGTCACAGAAGTTATTCAACACCTCTTGATCACAGAATGCAACAAACAGCATGAAATCCTCCTGCAAACTAAGGATATCTATAAAAATTTGTTCCACAGTTTCAAAACAAATTCATTGCAGATGCAAACCACTAGCAGCAGCACTTTGCCTGGTAAGTTATTTGCTCTCCAGGCTGCTCTCAGTATTGACATACTTTTGACAATTCCGCTTGCTCTATTTTGGAAATATAGCACTCCTCCATATTATACTCTGGGACATCAAGATGGAAAGATATGTTTCTTTAGTCCCTCAAAGCCATGGTTGCAGAAATTTAGCTAGGCTCCTAATTTCTAGTGCGTCATATTGAATAAAACTTTTCCATGTTGGAAAGGTAACACAGCAATATTTTAGAGGATGTATTCCCAAGCGTATGCTAAGAAGCAGTGTTAAATGCAAATAATGATGTAGTTTGGGCTACCTACATGAACAATTACATAACTTCTATTAAAACACACAAATGAACTACTGTGTTCACACAGCTACCAGTCCATATAATGACCTAGCAAAAGTCTCTTCTCACAGCTATATTTAAGGCCATGCCCAGTTTTTCCAACAACAAGCTTCAACATAAACAACTTTTAAATAAAATGTGGGTTTCCTGGCATAGAGAACAGATAGCTAGGGTTAAAAATTATTACATGTGCTTAGCAATTTTTTATGAGAAACTTTAAGCAAAATAGTTAAAAACTAGTTTTTCATGCTGTTTTTCTGCCTTGTCTACACTGCCAAGGAATAAACAGCTATGGGCTCTTTTGGCAATGCACATATTTTGATGCCACTGTAATGGGCCACTCAGAATGTTTATGTTTTCCCATGGTAGAAAGACCACCAGCATTAATAACTGGAAACTCAAGACACCAGAAGATGAACAGATAAACCAGCAGGTTTAGCTTTAAAGCACAGGCAATTTTTGCAGATATCAATCAATGTCTTAATGTCAGAAAAAGAGTTACAAAAATTACTAAATAGCTTTTATCACTGTTCGGTGAGATGAAGCAACGAAGCAGAAAAGTACAGCAAATCGTGGCAGGGAGCATACTAATATGGTTTTGGTGTAAGTCCTGAATAACACCTTCCTCCTCAGAACACGCCTATGTCCTGATTCCAAGTTCTGGTGTCCAGTAGGTCGGTTTTCAAAGGGATGCTTAGCACACACCTTGAAGAAACTAAACGCTACAATGTGTTTAAATGCTGATACAGTAGATAGGGTGTCCACCACTAAGAAGAAGTCCTAGGACTGGAATGTCACGAGCAGGAAAAGGGAAGGGCACAGCAGAGCGCAGGGACCTGTCACCAAGACAATGTCTCTATGCGCTGCTCTGTCGTGCAAATAGACACAGGAGTTGCCATCCCCCCGCCATTGCAGCGGCATGGGGTGGAAAAGCAGAGCATTCACAACACAGCCACCACAGTCACCCTGGCTCAGGACTGTAGTAACAGCCCTGCCTTTTGTTCGGAAACACCGGGGTGGACAAAGCCCCTGCTGTTGGGGCTGTGCTGTTCCCAACTCTGCAGAAGGCCAAGTGCAGCTCCTCCAGCCCTCGCAGCTTGCTGCAGCCACCTCTGCATAAGACAGAGCCAGGAGCCCACTGTGCTCGGGGACGTCCACGCTGCCCACGGCAGCACAATGCTGAGTTGTCATCGGGCACCTCCATATTCCCTCCCTCCTGCCCACATCGCTGAGGTCTGGCAGCACAAGGAGGTGGGTATGTGTGGCTGACAGGTGTCAAAGACTGAAAACAAAACAGGAAGATCCCTTCACAAAAAAAACCCAAAAGCGGAATACAGATGTAAGTGATCAATAGTTTGGGCTGAACACAGGTTTGCCTGAAATCCCTGTCAACCTCTAGCTTTTGTGAAGTTTGCTTCCTTCTTCCAATTTCCAACAACCAAAAATCTTCTAAGGTTTGGTGCTGCAAACAATTACACATCAGTAACGTCAGCTGCATAGAGTCCAGCTGCAGTTAGCAAGACAGTCTTGGTGGCTACAATAACTTGCAAAAGTAAAAGCAAGCATAGAATTGCTTTTTCTTGTGGTTTTCTCCTTCTCCACCACACAGATCTCGGGCTCTCACTCAGCACTGTCAACCCAGTGCCTCCTAGCATTTTCAATGGATGCTCCAAAAGTATCATACTAAAGAAAAAAATTTGGAAGTAAAATAAATGTTAGAATTGTCTCTCTTTTTTTGGTCCCCTCCTACGCACATGAGCACTTCTCAAATTCTTAGCACCTTCTTTGGTTCTTTTTTCTAGATTTGTTTTCACAGCCATTTTAAAACCTTCATGCAAGCAGAGAACCTCATGCTATCTAAGTACAAGAACAAAGTCATTAGAAGAGGACTCGGGTTCACAAACCTGACAACAACACGCAAGAGACTATGCCACTCCCACTTCACTCCCCATAAACAGCAAAAAACCTAAAACCACACTGATACAAACAAAACCACATCGACAGAGCACTATAAGCCTGTGGGACTATGGCAGTTTGGCTATAAGGAGAAAGGAGAAAGCCAGTACAGGAGAAGAGAGACAAAAGCAGGAGCAGAACAATGCACGGATTGATTGTTGCAACTAAGACCAGGAGGTGCAGCTTTCATATCATGATTAAAAACAAAGAGGAAAAGGGAAAGACTTATCTTCTTTTGGGGCCAGAAGGAGCAAGACAGATTTAAGCAAGTTTAATTTTGTTTTCAAATGAGCAAAACCAAGCAAAAAAATTACAGCATTTAATGACTTCATTTAATAAAAGCTCAAGCTGTAAAACACTAAGAGTTTGGACACACACTTGTGACACTGTTAAGAGCACTGCCGTTGTCTGTCAAGGCTTCAGGGTACAGCTGGATGTCACAAAGCCATTCTGTCCGCCTGCTGCAGCCAAGCACAATCAGTCCCCACTCCTTTGGCTCTAACTTGTCTTCACCTCCCTCTTCCTCCTCCCCAGTCATCTCTCCTTTCTTCACTGCATTAGCCAAGGCAGGAGAGAAAGAAGCGGAGTATCTGAAACATGCCAAAACAGGGCAGACAAGCACCAGAACATATGAGGAGATACGGTGGCACGTGTAAGATTGCCTTTTCAGCAGCAGTGGACATGAGATCAACTTAGTAAGATGTTGGTAGTTGTCTACAGTTTGCATAGAAACTTCATGGAGTACAAAATTACACAACATTAAATATAAAACCCCATTGGCTCACAAAGTCCCCGAGTCACAAAACACTGGAGTCTGGGATACCACTTAGAAATTTCTCTGGATGCTTGCCTTTTTCTTGTAACTCCTTTTCCTACACATCAGCCCTCAGCATAATGGTTCTTACATTCCTAATTGTGCTGCCACACCAGATCCTGAAGCTTCGCGCCCTGCAAACTCATGTAAGGTAGCACAAAGTCAAACCAACCTACACCCCCCATCCCTACACATTCATCCACTCCCGCGCTGCCCCAAGCCAAGTACCAGTACGCCAACACAGACGATCCAATCAGGAAACCAACTGCGTGTCATTTTCAATTTTTTTTTTTTTAACCTGGCTTAAGATGAACCCCAACTGGCTGCCCCAACAGGGCAACTGCTTTGCTGTGTAAAGACATCTACGCAAATGAGAGCACGCAGGAACTATTTCTTCCTGGAACGGTTTCTGGGAAGTAAAACCATGGTTCATTACTCAAGACCGAAATAAAAAAAAAACAAAAAACAAAACACCCAACACATATCAGTTTCTAAAAGAATCTTAAAATTAGCAGAAATACAAACTGAGTAAAAACTGTAAGTATCTTAAAAAAAAAAAAAGAAAAATTATTTTCAGTCAGTGCAGCACAGTAATTGTTTAACAGTTACGCTTCTACATAGTGGCTTTCTTATGCATAGGGAACAATATAAAAAAATTAAAACATAATCCTGATTACCTTTGGAAACTATTAAAAAAATATATTAAAGCTAATGAGATTCAATTCAACCACACAGCACCAATGTAAAAAAAGAGATTTTTGACCTTGCAGGGCCCTATTTGTACAGAAATAATCCTTTCATTTTCTACAATGGTGCTTTCTGAAGAAGCACCTGACCCTCTAAAGTGCAGCTTTATTTAGAGAACTGTAGCCATTAGGCTTGCAAAATTAGATAGACTATACTAAAGCACCACTGTATAACAAGCGCATAGAAGGGAGAATGTTTTGGGCATGTACATCTGCCTGCCAGGAACAGATTTCCCTACATCTCCTGCTGTCTCATGCTATCCTCCAGCTCTGTGCTTAAGTCCTAGACACGACGGTAGAATTGTTCCTCAGAGATCAGGAGCCAACAGCCAGTTTGGCAATATGCAGGGCCTGTAATGCTTAGCTTCATTTTCCTCCAGTTTTAAGGCCCCTTTTTATTTTTTTAACCCGACTATCATTATTATGATTTGAAAGTGACCGGAGTGGTGCCTCAATGTCCAGAAAATTCAAAGAGTCCAAAGGTAAGGCCATCAAAAGTCATAGGCTGACACAATCCAAGGTCAGGACTTTTGACAGTGGCCAGCAGCAAAGTTAGAAGAGGATGCTGCAGAACACCGCCAAAATGAGGTATTAGTCTGCTTACTTAGGAGGGAGGAACTCGTATCTAAATCCCTTGTAGGCAGAGAATGTCATCACCACCACAGAATTAAGTCAAGCTGGCTTAGGAGGGGGCCTTGAATCATTCTCATGAGCTGACAGGGCAAACAAAAACACAACTCTGAAAATAAATGCACACATACTCCTAGCCTAATGTCATCGCGTACTCAAGTACAGCTAATTCCTTCCTCCCCCAGCTCTTACTAGCTATAACCTGGTTACTGCTTTTACTGGAGATGGCAGCTCTTGCATTCTGAGAAATAGAGACTACATCATTCAAACTCTAGCTGTGGATTTGTAAGACTACATTGGAGAAAGCAAACAAATTCTACAACTTACTGGGAACGAATCACAAAACAGCTCATCCTTCTGCAGCACAATGAACCGTAATAGTTACATAGCAAGCACACAGAGAGAAACAACTGGAATGACCTCCAAAGACTAAAAAAGCATCTCCTTCATCAGCTTCAACTGCAATGCTTTTAAAATTTCTGTGACTGCCCAAGCAATCCTGTCTCAGTGTTCCACATACTTGCACTCAATTGCTTTAGGTTCACCTCTCTAATTCTGGACAGTGGCTGAGTGAAATTCGAGCACAGATTTGTTAACTTTCAAAAACACAAAGAATTTGTTTTGGTTTTTTTCTACATCCAAGAAGAGGAAGTTTGTTTTAAATGCTAAACAAAACTCACCCCCAAGACCCCAAATCTTTCACAAAAGTTCCAACCACAGAGGAAGTCGATTTCAAAGTTGTGATTAAGGATTACAATCGCATTCTCCTTCCCATACTTGTAGTAACTCTCTGGGTCAGTGTAGAGCGTGCAATTGGTGCCTGACCACCATTCCAGCAACATCACCATCTCTGGAATAAAGAACAAGAAATATATGAATGTACATAGTATATGCAAAGCCACAAATTAGTAACATGTTGAAAGTCACCTCTCATCAGTCACCTCAACAGCACGTGGCAAAGAAAGGTCTGTAATGAAGTTGAAATGCTGAACATAAACCAGTCACACATCTGGACAGATAAGAGAAGGGAAATAAGAAGATTTCATGGAAAGAGGGAGCAGAAATCTCCCACAGCAACACAGAGAAAAAGGAATTTCATTTATTTGAAAACTGCAAGTTCAATGCTACAAATGATATTATCAAAATACATGTAAAATTAGCATTTATGGTTTACAATAGTACAGCAAAACTACATGAAGAACAGAACAAGTTTGTAGGGGAAACACACACACCTGTTCCTGACACATACAGTTCCTCATGCTCCTCTAAAAACTGTACAATTATAGACCAGAAAGCATTTTAGACAAGACAACTGGAACCAGTTCTGTTACATGTACACCTTCTGCATTATCCTTGTAATTTGTCAGAAATAACAGTCATATGCCCTGCTACAACAGATGCATTCTATGTTTGACAGGGGTATATCAATCCTCCGGAGCAAAGCCAATAGCTCAGACTGGATGAAGAACATCTGTCCCCAGACCAAAGACAAGGTGGGTGGCTGGCAAAGCATACAGAGCCAAGGACAGTTATTAACAGTATAACTGTCGGCACATCCCTTAGTTGATGAACTGATGAAGCAGATGGAGGCAGAGGGGTGGGGTTGGGAAACAGGGAAATCACTGTTAAATACCTCAAAACCACTCTGGATTGGCACCCAGATTCGTTCCCAAAACCTAATTGTAAGAAATGATACAAGGACTGGTAGGACAGTGATGGCTAAAACACAGCTGTACTTGCAACCTGGAGAGTGGTTTCTCAGCAGTCTCCTAACGACTATCATACAGCTTTCACCTTTGTATCTGCTTATCCCATTATCAAGTACAGGCAAGAAACACCCTTTGTATTCATTTTGCTTGTAACTATAAGCCTGACCACAAGACTTTGACAAAAGCCTTATTTAGCAAAGTCTCTCTGGTCTGGGGCATGGGAAGTTGAGGCAAGTCAGTAAAGTCAACAAGCTTGGAGATCTCTATCTCCATGGAGATGGAAAGAGAAAATCTAAAAGCAGTGGCCCTCCTCAAGCAACCCATGTCCTAAGCCAGGGGGACCATGGGACTAATGAGAGCTGCCTGTCAAGACGGAAAAGACAAGGAGTTAAGGGAACACCTCTGCTTCCTGTCAAAGTTATCATAAAACATCTGCACCAAAGCAAAGGTCTAATGCGAGGGGTTATTCTTTGCTAAGTGAAATGTATCCCCTTCTCAGAGCATATCCATGCTGTATGAATGTCTCTGATGGAAGGATGGAACATCTGAGATGCTCTCCTGGCTTCAGGCAAGCCTGAAAGCACCATAAATCCTCATTCAGCTCCGGGAAGATCAAAACCAGGCCAGTTTGTGGAACGTTTCGGAAATCCTTTCAGTTTAGGTCCCCTACTGGCCTCAGCTAGTGACAGAAAACAGAAAACTGCTAGGAACAAGTTGAACATTTTCAGTCATTATTAGCAAAACTAATTGCCTGAAGCTTTCAGGTGACATTGTGCTGTACACTGGAGAACAGGCATTAGTGACACGAATGAATTTTATTTAAGTATGTTACAGCCAGGCTAACAGAAAATCTCTATTCAAATAACATTCCCTTAATATGATAAACCCATGTTTATGGTACAGATAAATGACCGACTTGTCAGTCCCCCTGCTTCTTTCTAATCAGGGCGGGTAACTACTACCGTGGCAGAAGTACATATCATTCAATGCATGCTATTATGCAACAAAACAGTAGTGAGAGATGTGGAGGTTAGACCTAAACTACTGTATGTTAACTGAATGATGATTTCACTGGCTGGACACCAGTTTCCCAATGAAAGCCAAAGATGTTCACATCTCAGCGCAAGAGCTGTGGGGATACAGCAGTGTATACATGGCTGAGCTTCCAGGCTTCCCCTGCTACGAGGTGCCTTGTGACACACATTCAAAATATTACATCTTTCTAAGGGTGTAGATTTCTATTAGATTTGTATTGGAAACAAATCCCTCCACTCCCCAAAACACAGCAAACCCGAGTAATAACCGGGGGGAAAAAACCCCCCACACTGTAATTTGCAAACCTTTACAGAATCTACAGTCACATCCTGGGGTAGAACACAATCACAGAAAAGAGAAGATGTTAGTGACAGGATTAGTTTATCTTTTGCTTAACTAGGAACACAACTAAGAGCAGAAGTGGCTGCCAGATGGCATTTTCTCTGTTTTAACCTCTACTGCCATTAAACCTATTGCCTAAAACAAACAAGTAGAGATGATGACTGTGAGGCCCTTGAAGCAAAAGCCAACTTCACCTGAGAAAAACAACCTCAAAGCCATCCCACTTCAAGAGTGTTTTTGATTTTGTTCTTTTCCTAAGGAATTTTAACAAAACTAACAACATATCACAAATCTCACTACGCAGGTATGCCACATGCATAGAGCTCTTCAGTTACATATTTTTAGTCTCAAATACATTCCAAAAAAGCACTGACAAAAATATTTCTGTGTGTGGTTTGATTCTTCAGGCTTCACATAAGCAGGACTTTTGTTTGAACAAATACTGTAGAAATAGGTCCCTATTCCTCACCTCGCACGCCCATTTGTCACTTATGTGCTCAGGCAGGTGCTGCAGAAACACAAAGCAGGCACTGAACACCTCTGTATAAATACAATAAATGCCATCTGGCAGCCTTTAAGTTCTTAACACGTTTCTTCCCCTCATCTTCCCTACTCTTTCTTTCCCCTTCTTCCCAGCCTCCTTTATCTTTGTGGTGATGATTAGTAGCGTCAATGATTAGTAGTGTCAGTTTGCGCAGCTCTTGCATTGTCACCAGCTTACTTCCACAACCTGCCACAGAAATTTATTACCCAGAAATTTGCTGTGGTGGCTCAGCAGCACAAGGTCACTCCTACACAGTCTCCTTCCCACCTTCACAGTGCAGACAATCAGTGCAAGCCTCTTCCTCTTTGTACATCAGTCAGACTGTATAACTAAAAATCAATTTATATAGCGGGGAAAAAACGATTCTCTTGCTCCCAGCCAGGGCTGGTCCAAGATATTCAAGGCCTCTACCCACTCCCTTTCATAAGGTTCTGGAGTTTGAACACCACAACTGAGCTGGTAAATTCACATTCACAAACACCATGGGGGTTCCCACCTGGCAAAGCAACTCCTCCAGCGACGCTTCCACACAATAAATGCAAAGGAAGGGGAAAAAACAAAAGAACATGAAATCTCTCATCCCTGCTTTGAAGGCAGTATGTTACTTCAGGAGAGGCTGATAACAGGGAGGAAACATGACTTCAAGTGCATAATATGGATACTCTGCTTAAGAATTTTGAGCTTTTCTACCTTTCTGGAATAAAAAGCCCCTCACCCTGCTACACAGAATGGCCCCTGCTTCCTGTGAGAGCGGACTGCTTCCTAGTCCTTCGCCTCAATGCCTGCACTTACAGAACAAATAACTAAAAAGAAAACATCTCCAACGCTGACCTGAACTATAACTAATTATATGAAAAGCATTTATGGGAAGAAGGTAAACACACACAGAGTTTACTGGGACTTGTTATTTGCCACCTCGAACTTTTGCAAGAATGAGTCATTAAAACAGTTAACACTGTTCTTCTATAGAAGCTGTTAGTAATTCCTTTAGGTAACTACCCTTGATTAGCCATGGAAACATTTGCTTACCAGACTAACAATAAAATGCCTATTTTAAAACGCAACTAAAAGCATATTTATGTATTGACTCAGTAAGTACAATAATTTAAAAATCTCAAGTAAGTACGTAACCTGTTTTAAAGAGCAACAGAACTGTTTCCCCCTATGACATTCTTCATTTTCTTTAACCTATGTATCAAGGCAACACCAAGAAAGAGAACTTGGAAGATTCTTATGGGAATACACAGTAAAAGCATAGCAAACTCTCATAGCAAAGTAAACACAAGACAAGTGGGCAAGCTCTGACCACCACTTAAAAGACCGGACAGGATGAATGGCTGCTTGATACTGAATAAGACATTGCACAGGAGACTGGTGAAAGCATTAAAAAAAAAAAGTAAAAATAAGGCTAAAGACAGACTGACAGATAGTGTAGTCCAGTCCATGCTTTTCTGTGGAAGAAAGACTTAGAACAGCTTACTACCTTTCCCGATTTTCAGACTACATCTACTAGGTGCACCTCCTAAACATTTTCCATAGAATGAATAAGTTTACAGGTAACTAAGAAAAACAAGTCTATTACCTTCTCTGGACTACTCAAAAGCCCTCTGCATACCACAGACGAAGTTAAACCCCTGAATGATACCTGTTATACTAACTGCAAAGCTGCCTAGGATGTTTTCAAAACATTTGCAAGCATTGATGACTCCACAGCCTCCTTACACTGGCTATTCTAGTGCTTCACTATGCCATCTAAGCTGACCAGTCATTTATTTCTGATCACTACTCCCTTCTTCTCCGCAGAGCTACAAGTAATTATGATGAAAACTTGAAGGCAGGAGTTCTGCTGTAAGCCTGTGCTGATTATGAAACAACTGGAGTTCAGAGCTGGAACATTATTACACATTTACAAGAAAAATTTTTAAAATAACTTATTATTATAAAAAAGCATGCACGTATTTCCTGTGAGGGGAACAAAAAGCTAGTTCTTGGGGAAAAAACCCTGTAACTGGTAAGTCAAGCAGTGCCTTCCCCCCTTCTCCAAGACGTGTGCGGGGGGAATCATTCACAGAGCCTAGCCAGACAAAGCACCAGCTCTCCAGCTTCAAGCAGATTCCCTCTCATTCTTTACTTTGCATGAGCAACACGTGTAGGTGTGTATTTGAGCACCAGTGAGATGTAATGGAGTAATCTGGTCCACTCCAAGACAGAGGTCCTGGTCTTCAACCTGTAGGAAAATCACAGAATCACAGAATAGCAGGGGCTGGAAGGGACCTCTGTGGGTCATCTAGTCCAACCCTCCTGCCGAAGCAGGGTCACCTACAGCAGGCTGCACAGGACCTTGTCCAGGCGGGTCTTGAATATCTCCAGAGAAGGAGAATCC
>Ga0065711_1026888_pt1 | contig 57668 bp, 45 predicted proteins | sample Hoacrofraction12_FD_59098 | JGI IMG/M metagenome (GOLD analysis project Ga0065711, IMG submission 59098) | Hoatzin crop microbial communities from Cojedes, Venezuela - Epithelial fraction 12 v2 (version 2) | ecosystem: Host-associated > Birds > Digestive system > Esophagus > Crop | place...
CAGGGTTGTCGGAGAGTGGGAATTACAAGGCCAAATTCTCTTGTACTGGTCTGAGTCAGAGAAGAAGAGTGGGGAAAACAAAATCTCACTTTCTCCAGACTTTATTGTTAAGCAGTACGATAACCCCAAACGAGATACTCGGCTGAGGTTCATCTGTACCACTGCGTTACCACGGCAGGACGACTTACCTCCGCATTGCCAGATCTGCTGTGGCAGCCTGCACAGGAGCTAGCTACCCGCTGCAAATGCAGGGCTGTTGGACTTGGATTAGTCTGCAGTGCAAGAAAGTTTAAGCTAATGTGCATAATCTTTTGCTGCAGGATGGAAACATATTTACTTACCACCACTTTTGTGATGTACAGTTACTTGCTATGCCACCGTAACTTGGCCGCGTGTTCTAGACCTTTGCTACTCAGACACATGCATATCTGCAGAGGTATCTAGACAGCTACAGTTTGTTTGGGGATTTTTTTGGTTGTGGGGCTTGGGTTTTTTTCCAGTCATCATGCAGTCCTGGTCACACTAAAACCTGTGAGTGATGGTTGTTTGGCAGTGTCAAAAAGCAAGTGATTCATTTAGGCATCTGTTTTTGGAAATCTTTTTCCCTGAATCTGAGTGGATAAAGACATGTTTGATTTCCAAAGGCTTGCGTAAAATGTTTTACACAGGGCCTGATCCAACAGCCATTGAAATGAGTCAGAGCCTTTTCATGGGCTTCAGTGAGCTGTGGTTCATCTCCAAGATGGATTTAGTTCTACCAATATTAAGACCTGGAGAAACATTTGCCTTCCAAGAATGGTAGTAGCATTTGTTTTATAACAGGTGTATGTCCCATATGACTATTACGCTCCATGCTATGCCAACATAGAGATAGATGGGTGTGCAGCCAGGCAGGAGTGAAAGAAGATGAGTGCAGGCAGCAGAGAGGGCCCACACTGACTTGACTCAACCAGAATGTTGCTCAAACTTCATCAAACCGGTTTCTTCAGAAATTCTGCGTCTGAACTGGTAATGCAGTTCATGGGTCCTTCCACCCTTCCCCAAAGTACATCAGAGCTACTCTATTGCAAACTCTCTTTTAATAATTACCAGGTCTTTACTCACCCCACACACATTTGTGAGTCTCCAGCACTTTCTGCCCTGATAATTGCATGGTTTTTCGCTCCCCTGTACTTGTAACAGCAGCAGAGACCCTGCCAGTGACTGTGGAACCTTTTTGTTTTTTAAAAAATTAGGAGTCCTGAAGGTAAAGGTGAGAGTATGGCAAAGGCTGGCAGGCTCCCCAAGCCCCCAGTGTAGGAGGTCACCCAGGAGGACAGCAGGGGCTCTAGCAACGGTGGCTACATGTGCACCACGCTGCCAGCCTGAGAGTTAGATTTTCATGCGGACTTGCTTGTGTGAGGGAATAAACGTAGAAACCAGCCCACACGCTGACTTCTGCTGGTGGCAGAAGTGCAAGGTGTGTCTTGGAGTGAGAGAGGATGCAGGCAACGAACTGCACTTAAAGAGAGGGATGGACTCTCTGTGGCTGCACAGTGAGCAAAACTAACGAGTCTGGAGAGAGGGGCTGCTTAAACTGAGGTGGCTCCTGTGCAGGAATTAGAAGATCTGTGCAGAAATGCTTGGCCTGTCAACCAGAGGGGACAGGCTGCCACTCATAGGGTTGCTGTCAAATCCTTGGTTAGCTCTTCCCATCTCTCAGAGCAGGTGTGGGACTAAGCTGTTGACTCCTTCCACCTCCAGCGACAGCTCCAGTGACTGTACTTTCCGCAAGGAAAACAACTGATGATGGCTTTTTTTTGGTTTTGTTTTTTAAACAAAATTTGGACTCTCATTTGCATGGCCTGGTGACTGTCCCTCTGAGTGAGTGGCTCAAGCAAACCTTCCAAGCGGTAGTTAGATTCTTTTCTGTCAAGGTGTATTTGTTTCTCACCAGGAATAATGGAACTCTGCCAACAAGACGACTTTTCTACCCCAACTGTGCCCTCCTTTTTAGCTCTCCCGGTGCCCTGAGACAGCATGAGGAGGCTGGGGGAGATGGGAGGAGAAGAGCACTGCTTAGAGTTCATGCTCAAGTGGTTGATAAATTGCCCACAATAACTCTGTGACAAGTCAGACTGAGTAAAGACAAATTATGGGTAAAGAAATTAATATGCAGTCAGAGACACAGATGCATAAAATGCTGTTTACCTGACATTTGCTTCTTTGGTTTGTAATTTGATTGATCACTTCAGTTATACAAGCCTGCAAATGTTGGTTCAGTCCCCTGCCAAGTGTTTGAACAACTTTAATACTGTTGACTGTTTTGTTCACCTCTATTGATTTTCAGGTACTTTGTTTATTAATTTAGGCTTTTGGATGCCCATTTGCTCAGAATTAGTGTCATATTTGTACTGGCAAAGGGATAAAATAAATACAGAGTTACTTGCCCTTACAAGGCAGTATGGTGTTCATGTTTTAATTGACTTTAAGATGGCAAATATCAACATGTATCTATTTTTTCAGTCAATAGTTTATTTTGTTCTGTTTCTGTGATGTTGCTCTAGTGAGGCTGTGTGCCTGGGGGAAGGAAGAGCCCCTGTTTCAAGGCCTTGCGAACTATCTGCTTAATGGAGGCACTGCAAGCTGAGTAAATGATACATGCATTATACTACATACTTCCCTGGTCTCTGACAAATTAGCCCAAATTAATTTTTTTGCCAACCTGCCTGGAGCCAGTAGCACTCTATAATTATTCTAGGAGACTCAGCTCTAATTATGAATAAAAAAATATTGCTCCGTTCGTACAGAGAGCAATGCTGTCGACGTGGCGCTGGAGAAGGAGGGCATCTAACCTGGGCGAGGGTGGCTCCATTGCCCGGGGGCTTGGGCGAGGTGGGCTGCCGCGGTGGTGGGCAGCATCAGGAGCAGACCCCTGGTGTTGGTGGGGAAGGGTGGAAGGGGCACTCGCGGCCCCTGGACCACCGACAAGCAGATGTCACTCGTAATGGGGTCCTGTGAGCCCCTAATTGCCGCCGGTGGCCCGTAAAGCAGAGCCTGGGCTAGGGCTGGGATCACAGGTAGATGTGCATGCATAGGCCCTCCTGCTGCACGTCTCTTGCTCAACGAGAAGTTCTCCCCTACCCTCTAGTATGAAGATTGCAACACTGGGGGCTTCTTCAAGTCAGGAGGCAAAATAATACAGTGCCTCAGAAACGTAGGCTTACCATATGTAGCTGAAAACGGGGCAGTGTCTAAAGCTGCTGTAGTGTGCGTTGTGGTTTAAGCTACATCAGCAGCAGACACCCTGACTGGCTGCAGCACTGCTCCAAAATGCTGACAGTGGGCACAGGCGTCCAAGCTGGCCGATTTAGGATGACTGGATATTTTTTTAATCAAAAAAAGTTGATCAGCTCACAAGGTGGAGGACTTCCTGCACCAGGTCCTGTGATACAGGGACCTTCCTCTAGCGACCGAAAAGAGCTGAAATAGGGTGAGGGGTTTTAGACACTGGCTACCAAGCTCCCCTTCTGGCCCCGGGAGCAAGCAGGTTTGCAGGAGATTATTCTCAGCATGTCTCTAGACAGTTTTAAGCCAGCTGGCCTGTTCAGTTAAATGGCAATACTTTAATTGATTTTGTTGGGGCCAGAATAATGGCTCAACTTCAGCACTGGAGTCCTGCTGCTGGCAATCTTAAACGGTCTGTGTTGGAATGAGCTTGTGCTCTTCTTTCTGCCTCTCAGAGTCCCTCTTCTGCTCCCCATCACTTTTCTGCTCCAGATTATTAGAGACCTTATGGCTGCAGACTTTAGCTTAATCTCCAGTAGTAGGCTTTTGCTGGGAGTCATCTTACATCAGCAAAAATGTACATATTTATGCTAATGTCATTTTATCTTAAGAAAATAAGCTTTATTGCCACAAGCACTCATGCTGGTTCATGTCCCCTCTATCAGGTCTCTCACTGACTTTGTAAAAAGCAAAAGCCACATCCTTCATGGGCATTACTGCTGCCAGCCTGCTCTTTCATAAAGTAGGAGCCAACAAATTCCAGATGGAAAAAAACAACCCTTTGGGGTTTCATAAAATAAAAATACTCCCACTATTTTCTCTTGTTCCTCTCTCTTTTGAACTGCTTCGTGGGAGGTGAGGCAGAACCAAACGCCAGGGTGGGAGTGCTTCTGCATTCCCAGTAGAAGCTGGCTGCCAGCCAAAGGTAGACCCTTGCGGCTGGGACCCGTTTCCTTCTTTTGAGACCCCAGGCTGGAAAGCAAGCATCTGGGAGGCAGGCTAGGCCTTGGGGAGCAAGATACATTTGTTTTAGTCTTTCTTTTTGGAAGTAGGTAAAATCGACTGAACCATGAGTTGTTTCTGCAGCAGTCAGAACTGAGCCCTGAAGAAACAACTTACAAGTCTTATGAGGAACGCCTGAAGGAACTGGGGTTGTTTAGCCTGGAGAAGAGGAGGCTGAGGGGAGACCTTATCACTCTCTACAACTACCTGAAAGGAGGTTGTAGTGAGGTGGCTGTTGGTCTCTACTCCCAAGTAACCAGAAACAGGACGAGATGAAATGGCCTCAAGTTGCATCAGGGGAGGTTTAGATCGGGTATTAGGAAAAATTTCTTTACTGAAAGAGTGGTCAGGCATTGGAACAGGCTGCCCAGGGAAGTGGTGGAGTCCCCATCCCCGGAGGTGTTCAAAATGTGTAGATGTGGCGCTTCAGGACATGGTTTAGCAGGCTTGGTGGTGATGGGTTGACAGTTGAGCCTGATGATCTCAGAAGTCTTTTCCAACCTTAATGATTCTAAGATTCTGTGATTCTAGATGAGCGATAGAACAAGGCACAGTTTGAGCTCTAGTTCTTCCTCTTTCACTTGTTTCTTACAATTTTCCCTGCTCCTCTTCGTTGACAGAAAATAAAATGCAAAAAAGAACCAAAAACCCAACCGAAAAACCAAACAAGCCCAAAAAACTAAACCACACAACCCCAACCTTCCACCAAATAAACCCAGAGAAAACAGGGTGGTGTGGGGTCTGCAGGGTGCTGCATGCAGCTGTGTCGCACCGAGGCAGAAGCTGCCCCAGGCAGGACCCCTGAAGACAAGTCTCGGGCGACACAGGGGCACAGCGGCATTTGGGGTGGGAGGCTGGCAGACAAAATGTGAGGACGAGGAAGTGTTGCTCTCATGGATACAGGCTGTTATTTTGCAGAGGCAAGCGAGAAAAAAGAAACTGAAGTGTTTCATCCAGAACACGCAGAGTCCCAAGTCTGCAAGTGGAGTAAGATGAGCAGAAGTCAGAGTAATTGCCCTGGGAGGAGAAAGGACCAAGTCAGGACTTGCGTTTTTAGATCTGAGCTTGCAGGGAAGGTCCCTATTTTGCATCCAGAGCACACATTATTTGGTTTGGCTGGCCCATGCGATCGTAAAGATTCACCCTACAGTCTCTGCAAGAGGAAAGGTGGGAGCTGCGGAACAAATCCCAGTTTTGCCAGTGCTGTTTAACAAGCTCTGCAGGGTTTCAGTACCTTGGTATGTGTACTCCTGGTAAAAGGATGATGAAAATGAGTTAGAAGGGAAACTTGGAGTGTTTTGTAAATATTCGCTCTCCTGGGAAAGAGCTGGCTAACAAGGATGATAAATGAGAGAGAATTAGAGTTGGTTCGTGCGTTTGTTTATAATGAGAATTAGATCTGTTTGCAAAAAATTAATTACTGGGAATACGTGGGCACTGTGGAGACCATGGAAAGAAGGCAGTGAATGAAACCCGAGGTGACCCCCCTGTGCTCAGCCCCATCCGTGGTGTGGATGTTGGAGTAGGCTGGGTGGCAGAGCTGCTCCTTTTCGGGCAGATGGGGCCGGCTGCTCCCCAGGACCTCTGCACACCCTCCGGGCAGCAGCTGCGGATTCATCCATCAGCTGCTGGAGCCCAGAAAGCCCCTTTCTCCATGGTGTTTTCAAGTCTCGCAACAGCGAAGAGGCTGCTGGGTAGCCGAGTTGGAGCAAGAGATGTTGCATGGGCTGTGTGGCCCTCGGTGGCCGGCTTGACGTGCTGGTGTCAGCCAGGGTTTACAGGTGACCCATGGAACTGGGAGTGTTTTCTGCCGGGCAGGTGCTTCAGGTGCCCGTCCTCTGCAGCCCACCCCGGAGTTCTGGCTGAAGTAACTTCTGCGGTGGGGGGGAAATCTCATCCTTGGCATTTCAGAGAGAGCATTTTGTACACATGGGGGCAATTCAGCCTTTCCTCCCTGGTTTTCTGCTTGCTGTGTGATGGATTTCTTTAGCCGTCTGAAGCGTCCTCTTCTCACGCTCTGCTGCTGAGAGAAAGAGAGGTTTCTCTTCCCCTGCCCAGCAGAAGGGGATTGATGAATCTTGCTTCTCTGGAAATTTTTCATGTTTTGTACTCAATTCTAAGCTGTTTTCCTCATCTGTCTCTCAAGTTATTTTATTGCAGAAATGACAGCAGCTGGTAACCTACAACATAACTATGGCAAATGCAAGATGCATGTTTGGTTTTGGGGACAGCAGTTACCCAGGGGGAAGAAACTAGGAAATGCTATCTTGGCTCCTTCCTAGCATCTCTCACCTATCTGTGGCATACCCGGAATTTTATAAGACTGTAGACAGACACAATGAATTAAACATATATTAAACACGTATATTAAAGTGACACATATATTAAAAAACAATAACTTAGAAGTCTGTGTTCCTTGCTGCTTAATCTTATTCTTCCTTATCCCTTTATATTGTTCACTATAAATTTTTGTCCCTTGAATATCACAGTTAATTAATTTGCTTTGATCACTGCCTAAATCAATTATAATGACATGCTGAATTTTATCCCCAGTAAAAAAATGTTGGTAATGGTTGCTTTAAATGCAAATCTATGCTGCTTTAATATTCCAAGCTGGCATGCCCGCTGTTTGGTAAGATGCCATCACTCGAGGGATATTTTCTTTTTTTCCAAGTGCTTTAATACTGCCACTTGCCAAAACATAGGGTTTTTTTCCATGTCGAGTTCCTGTAGCTCCAGCCAGCTAAATATAAACTTGCGCTGAACTTTACTTCAGAGGCCTCAGACCTGGTTTGTGGGAAGCCAGCAGTTAGGTCCTTAGGCTGGGCTGTAGGAGGGACTGGAGGCAGGTCATCGTCAGACAGAACAGTTTGTCCTTGCTAACGATTCTGAGCAGAAACAAAGTGCTAATGTGTTTGTGATGTATCGGGTTTTTCTTTCTGTTTGAAACATTTTAAAAAGTAATTAATTTTTGTCTCTTATTTACTTATTTATTTATTAACAATCCTCGGAGCCTACAGAACAAAAGCAGTTATTCCTTCCTACAGAGGGCAAATGGGCAGTATTTTCAGCCCTTTTTGTGGTGAATGCTGAGGGGAAGGACAGAGGCCATCACACAGATACTGCCTCACAGACATGACTGTTTGCAAAGGTGGCCTAATAAAAACAGAACACCACATGGGAATTATCACCACTGAGATGGAAAAATATTCTCCAAAAGTGAAAATGGAGCAGCAGGAGGGAGCACACTGGTGTTACCCTGCCGAAAGCAAATGGTCTTGCCTGAAGTTTGCAACCAAGCCTGCAAGCTGAGCTCGTCTCAGGGGCAGTCAGCAACTGGCTGTCTCATGAGCAGGGCACCCATAGCACAAACTTAAACCACCCTCCTGGACCCCTGTGACTAGCTTTTTCTTTTTTTTTTTTCATTGAAGTTGTGGGATCTTCTTTTCATATGGGGAGATGTAACTGAATTTAGAAACTGCCGTTCGTCAGCACGAAATTCCCTGCTTTGTACCTTCTCATGCGCAAGCTGTTCCCCTGCTGTGATGAACCTCAGCCGAGCATAATCCTTATCTGTGCAAGACCAAATGTTTCCTCTGTGCCCTTCCACAGCAAGTCAGACTGATAATTGCACGCGTCACCCTCATTTGGCCATCTAATGGATGAGTTCTTCGGCAGGAGTCACTGGAGAAGTCTGTCATGTGCAGCTTGCACAATGCAGTCAGGATATGAATCTCAGCTCTAAAATGGATCTGGACTTTTCCTTAGGAAATAAATGATGCCCTGGAGCAAAATAAATGAACTCTCGCAACTGGAGTTACATAGGGGATGATTGGAGAATTGATTGTTAGTCCAATAAAAAGTAACTGGTGATGAGTTTGTGGACTCATACATCATTTTTGTGCTGTGACTGATATATTAAGAAAATATGTAGTAAATGGGGAGAAAAATTGGTAGGATACTGTGATCCTGATATCTTTTTTTTCGTCTTGTTTTTGCTCTCCTAGGTGGGACTGAGTACTGCAATAAGGAAAGCAAAAAGGATTGTGAAGACTTCCAAGGACCTGGTAAGAAATCAGTGGCATTCATGGCATTTTACATTGTGCTTGCATTTTATCAGGAGTCCTGATTTATTCTGCCTAACTGTGAACCCACATAATCATCAATGAATTGAATGCTGACTCACTCCTACCTGGTATAGGATCTGCTCTATCAGGTGAGATTGAAAAGGAGAGGGAGATAGCAGAGAGGAAATACGAAAGTAATGGGAAAGCAGAAAAAAAACCTCATGAAAAATGCAGTCTGCTTGTAGAGTAGGGATAACTGTCTATATCCATCAAAGACATAAACCTGTGTCTGAAATTCGTGCAGCAGCTGAGGATCTCATCTGTGAGCTCCATAGTTTTATCTTCACACTGAGATGCTTGCTTGTATTAGCCCAGTTCGCCTTTGGGGGCGGGGGGCAGCCAACCTTCGAAAAATATACAAGTGGATATAGATTTTGGTTATATTTTTTACAAAAGCAGGGATTTCCCCCACTCAGCCTTGCCCTGTGCTCTTCCTTCCAGAGAAACTTCTTTCCTTCCTTCCAACTTCTTGCAGCGTTTATTATTCCTCCTCTGCGCGTCATGCTTCTTCCTTGTCCCTTATCGTGCCTGTCTTGCCCTTGTAGCCATATGTAAGAGGGAGTGAACTCATGAACTAAGCCACTGCCTCAGAGCACAGTGACTGCACTTTGGGGTTGTCGGAAACTCGAGCAACGGTCTGAATGAAAATTCTTGCATGTTTTTCCTTTATTTTTGAGAGGCTGCTTTTGACTCTAAACTTGGAAACTGGAATTTGAAATCTTTCCGCCTCCACCAGTTTCAAGATTTACAGAGGATGTCGAAAGGGTAGCAGAGAAGCGAAGGGCAGCTTTTGTTTTGCTGGGTTCACTTCTATTACTCAGCTCAGCCACAGAGTTTGCTTCCAGTTGTCTTCAGGCACTTAGTGCAGAGCAAATGTTTTTGCTGTTTGTGAAGAAATTATTGATATTGCCTCTTCCTGAATCCTCACTGTGATGCTACTCACAGAAGTGAAAATTGAGGTGCCTAATTAGCCTTTGGGCAATTGCCAAATTGCCAAGCCAGGGAAATAAATAACATGCTGGAGAGGCAGGTCTCAGCTCCCACAGAACAGCAGCCAGCAGGATCTTCTTCATTTTCCTTCCTATTCAGCGCTGCGCTACCGATGGCCCGAGATTTCTGCTCGAATTACGTGAAATTTCTAACCCCCCTTCCCCCAGCGCAAGTCCTCACGTTGACACCTGCAGCGAGACGCTCTGAGTTGAGGAGGTGCTCTCCTTTAGCCAGAGCCCTGGCGCAGGCGTGGGGATGGAGAGGGATCGGCATGCAGCCGCTGCCTCCCGGGACGTGGGGCTCCTTCACTCCCTCGTGCGTGCATCCACCCTTGGCATATTGGGCCATGTCCCTTGCGTGGCCAGCCTCGTCTGGCCTCTGAGCTCTGTGCATGCCGTGTCCTTTCAGGCTGTCCTGGGCAGGGTGGCATGGTTGGCACCAATCTTTGGGTGCACTGAGGTCTCCTTTCAGCTTGCCTCTACTCTCCCATATCCTCAAGGCTGCTTGATGCCCTCATGCCTCTATACCTGCCTTGCTCTCTATTACAACGTCCTTGGCCTCTTCCTGCTCCTACTTGCCTATTTACCAGCAGGAGGGGCGAGCTAGAAGCAGCAAGGCCCTGTTTATAGTTGGGTTTCTCCAATCAATGTATTTCTAAACCCACAATACAAGATCAGCTCAAATTAAAACAAGTATCATGTGGTTGGTTAGGCCTCTCCAGCAGTTATTCCTAGCATGTTCCCTGTAGTGACCCTTGCTGAAACTTATCTTAAAGCTAGAAAATTAAAAAGAACAAAATTTCTAGAGGCATTACTGTCTCCCGCAACTTCCCCTTCAGGTGGATTCCAGTTAAATTCATTTCAAATCCAGAAAAACAATGTAGTAAGAAACACAAAGGAAGATCTCCAGGAGAGAGCACAGCATGCATCGTGCTTGCATAAGCCCCATACCCCAGAGCGGCAGCGTGTGATGTAACAGTAGGAAAATGACTTGCACAAACTAAAAGCTGCCAAATCGTGGTCTGTTCACCTGCCCAGGCACATACACGTGCCAATGAGCAAGGGCCAAAGCAGCCAAGGTGCTCTCACTGCTTGGGGAGAGGGTTGCCTGACTGAATGTGCGGCTGAGGATAGAGAAGTGCCCTGTTTGCGGTAGGACATCTCTGCATCCACACCAGTGGAGAGAGAAAAGCATTCACCTGGCCTCTTTTATACTCTGACTCATGCTGGACAGAAACATCAAATTATATCTGCTCGTTCTTCCCATATCTGCTATTTTGGTTGGGTTTACCCCATTGCATGTTTGGGGAAAGCTTTCCAAAGAGGTTCTTGCAAATTAGCTGTCCCCATCATTGCTTGGCAGCTGTGTGTGACTGTGCATAAAAAAGAGGTGTGATTATGGCTGTTGGTAATGAGAATGGGAGGTCTGTCTGGCTCCCAGGGGTTCATATTTACTGGGCATTTCGTAGGATCATTGTGGGTTTGGGAAAAAGAAAAGGTATTTTTTTCCAGATGCAGAGATACAGTGAAAGTGGCTACAACCCCAAAAAATCTAATAAATGTCTCCATTCATTACAAGTAGTGAGCCATCTGTGAGCGACTGACTTAAACCAAACACCAAGAAGCATTAGGGGCTCATTATTATTCTTTTTTGTAAAACCAATTAAAATAATTACGGAAATGTCGTTAGGGAATGTTAGCAGGCAATGAATAAAATATTGGTGTGATCAACCACGACGAGCATCTCTAGCGCTAAACTTTTCTTGTGGGTAGAGAAGATACTAAGAGGCATCTTTCAGCAACAGCAGTGAAACAATGACGAATAGGGTTGTGGCTGTAGCCTTTGATGAGAGCAAGCACCATGCATACAATCCTGTCGTGATTACATAGTGCCTTCAACTCAAAGCCCAGCAGTGGGAGAAGTGGGAAGCCACAGAGGGAGGCCATAGGAAAATGCAAGGCGGGGGGGCTATGAACCAGTCTCCTGCCCGCCCACTCATGTTATGCAGGGACAAGTAACCCGTCTCCTCCCCAAAACACATACTGCAATCATAGCTTGGCTTTGCTGGGAAGGGCCCTGTAACGCCTGCTCACCTGTGCTGTTGCTCTCTCTTGCTTACACATGCAAAAATTATCCCTTTTTTTAACCCTGTGCTCCTTGCTGCCTATTGAGAATAGCCCAAGACACCCTGAAAGAGCAGGTGAGCTGCTCTCCTGCACACCCCCAAGCAGAGCCGAAGCATTACGTCCAGACCTCACTGTCCCCCGTGCTGTGGGGACGTGTAGGTTGCGGAGCCAGAGGCTGCTGTGCTCTGGGACGCTGCTGCAGCTGATCCTCAAAGCCCAGCTCAACATCACCAACACCACTTCCAGGGCACCATCATGCCAACCATTCCCATCAAAGTCAGGCAGTCTCTGGGGCTGCAGGACAATCTTCCTTTGAAACTAATGGAGATCCAGTCGGCAATAATTTTCAAATGACTAGCTGAGAAAAAGGGAGGAAAGATACTATTCTACTTACGGCAAAGGATAGATTTTAAATGCAGCCTGTGAACAGATGAAAGGGGGCTTCATTTATTTATTTACTTATTGCAAGTGCTGTAGTTTGTCTTTCTGGTGCACTTTCGACTCAGGATGCTTTAACTTCAAAGGCTTTGCATGCTGTGACTTAGGCTGAATTAAAAGCCGACAGCTCAAATGAAGACACTGCAAATCAGCCTGATGGAAAACTCTAAGAGCCTCTAATGCTTTTCTAGGCAGCACTGGGATTAGTCCTACTCGGGGGAAGTGGGGCAAGTGGTTTCTCTCCTTTTTCCAGAAGATGTACATAGCTTTGCAAAGCTCTTTGAGAAAAGCTGGTATGCTGCTTGCACACCTCCCTCGCTCTCTGCCTACCTGGCCATACATGTGAATGCACACACAGAGAGCGAAGAGATCTTCATCCCTGCTGTGCTTCAGGACGTAGCCCCGAGGCAGATGGGCTGGCAGGGAGGTTGAACACACGAGTGTGGAGGGAAGGGGAAGAGCACAGGGCAGCTGGAGCCGCAGCAGTGGGTCCAGGTTGGTCTTTCAGCTCAAGTAAAGGCTCCACTTCCTGGCTGCTTTTGGCCATTTCTATCCACTTTTTCTACAGTTGTGTTCTGGTTTCTCTTTGGACTCCACCAACATCCCCTCCACCTCATGATCCCCCTCCAAGCTGGTGCGACTCCAGCCTTCTCATTTGAGTGTGTTGGACAGAGCTGAAGACAGTCGATTGGTGGGGTTTTATTGCAGGTTTCTTGTCTCCTTGACTTTCCTCCTTTTTTTTTTCCTTTGATTTTTCTGTTGCATCCTTCAGAAAGTACACTGTTACAGCTCTGCCTCCACTGCAGGTCTCCCCCACAAGGTACCACTCTTTTTTATCTTCATCTTGCTGTTTGGTCACTTCAGCCACCAGTGCAAGTGTTGGCTACCATCTTTGTACTAGGGGCTCTATCCCCTCTTCTCTACCCCAGCCCTCCTCTCCACATTGAGATCCTGGCCGTGACATATTGCTGTGGCTGACCTCCTGCTCTGGGCAGTGTGACACCCTCATGTCCATCACACCTTGTTACCTGTCCAAGCAAACCCATTCCTGCCTTCCCTGGAGCTGCAGGGCAATGTCCTACGCACTGCAGCACCACTGCCTCGCTGCCCTGCAGGGCCACCTCAGAGCTCTCCTTTGTCACTCAGAGCTTTATATGCGGGGATTACTGCACCTCACAGTGATTAACAGCCTTTCACTGTCCTCTCCTCAGCTGTATCCAACATTTATCTTCTGTCTTATGTTAGGTTTGGGTTGTAATCTTATTAGGGCAAGGATCATCTTTTTTTTTTTTATTGTGTGTATAATGTGTGTAACACAAGGGAGTTGGTCCAAGGATAGAGCTCTTAAGTGCTATGGCAATATAAACAATTTCGTGTCTTTGCATAAAGTTATGAGTATGTCCATCTGCTCATCTGCTTCATATTTACATGCTGAATGCAGCCTTAGTGAACACTGTACACCAACTAGCCCTCCATTTTTATAGACCACCTGAATGCCCTCGGTGTTTAAAGACCACCTGAACTTACAGTGAAGCCACGTTAGCAGCATGTTTTGAGGTTGATCGCCGACACACTGCAATTTTTCCACAACTTCAGCGTTAATTCACAAGGTCTCTTTCAGCTTCTGCCTGGGACCCCAACTGGACTGTTCCATGGTTCTGGTCTACCAATGCTAAAAGAGTTTATCCTGCAGCAGCTATGTTTTACGGCTTGCAGGTGTGGCCAGGATAAAGCCTGGTTATGAGATTTCCAGGTAAAAATCTCATTTAAAAATCAAGGGCATTCTATGCATATGCCGCACCCTCCTGTTTCTCCTCTCTTTGGGATTGTTCTTGACCTTCAGCTTATCCACCCCTCCCCGAGCATGCAGAAACCAACCTTATGGCCTACAGTGTGTTGCTTTCACTAGTTTTGCACTGTGTCAGATACCACCACATATACTGAACATGAGAACAGTAATTTTTACAAAGAGCAAAAAAAATAGCTTTGGTACATGAGAGGAGACAGTTTCACAGGAGCTCCTTACTTCCTTTTTATTTTACAGCTCTTTGAAAGCAAGAGTAGTTGGTTTATAAGTGTTCAGGTGAAATCCTTAAGTTGACTGCTGTGTCAGGTCTAAATCCTCTGGCATGTAGCATCCTTAATGGAGTCACTGGAGTTTTCAGATGGTTTTAGGCAGAAAATACATTATTTAGCTCTGGACTTTACTGACACTGAATATCCCAAGCCACACCGCCTCTATGAACTAATGCATCCATCTTCTTTTATTTTCTTCCCCTGCAGAAGAGCTTCACGGGGTTCTCAAGTGTATGTTCATTTCCTCTTCTGGCTAACCTGTGTGAGAAGATGAAGTAGTACGTATAAACTTTTCAGTCCTTAACCAGAAACAGAATATGGTACATTACAAAGGAGAAGAATCATCCTCAGCTTAACAATGCTTCCCATACTTTACTTCTGTTGGTTTCCTTCATAAAACCACTGTCCAGGTACCATAGAGAGAGGTTGCACAGAGTTCAGGTAAGTAAGAGTCCTCTGAGGGATTGCTTTATTTTTTCAATACTTAAAATATTTTGTGTAATTTTATTGGGTCCCAGCGGTCAAATATACAACACACTCAAAGATATGACTCCTCCAAGAGGGAGCCAATTTTCTCCTGAGATTTCCTGAGCCCACGAGACTTCTCCATTTCATTTGTTCGTTCAGTTGTGGTGCCAGTGGCTCAGTGCAGGAAGGCTACCAGCATCTAGTATGGGTGGACAGTGAGGTGAATTGAGAATTGGCTGAATGGCAGAAGTCAGGGGGTTGTCATCAGTGACACAGAGTCTAGTTGGAGGCCTGTAACTAGTGGTGTCCCCCAGGGGTCAGTACTGGGCCCAGCCTTGTTCAACTTCTTCATCAGTGACCTAGATGAAGAGTTAGAGTGTACCCTCAGCAAGTTTGCTGATGACACCAAACTGGGAGGAGTGGTGGATAAGCTGGAAGGTTGTGCTGCCATGCAGCGAGACCTGGACAGGCTGGAGAGTTGGCCGCAGAGGAACCTGATGAAGTTCAGCAAGGGCAAGTGTAGGGTCCTGCACCTGGGGAGGAACAACCCCATGCACCAGTACAGGCTCGGGGCGGACCTGCTGGAGAGCAGCTCTGCGGAGAGGGATCTGGGAGTGCTGGTGGATGACAAGTTGACCATGAGCCAGCAGTGTGCCCTGGCTGCCAAGAAGGCCAATGGGTTCCTGGGGTGCATTAGGAAGAGTGTGGCCAGCAGGTCAAGGGAGATTCTCCTCCCCCTCTACTCTGCACTAGTGAGGCCTCATCTGGAGTACTGTGTCCAGTTCTGGGCTCCCTAGCTCAAGAAAGATGAGGAGCTACTGGAGAGAGTCCAGTGGAGGTCTACAAGGATGATGAGGGGACTGGAGCATCTCTCCTATGAGGAAAGTCTGAGGGAGCTGGGGTTGTTTAGCCTGAGAGGGGACCTTATAAATGCCTACAAATATCTGAAGGGTGGGTGTCAGGAGGATGGGGCCAGACTCTTTTCAGTGGTGCCCAGAGACAAGACAAGGGGCAACAGGCACAAACTGAAGCATAGGAACATGAGGAAGAACTTCTTCCCTCTGAGGGTGATGGAGCACTGGAACAGGCTGCCCAGAGGGATTGTGGATTCTCCTTCACTGGAGATATTAAAAACCTGCCTGGACAAGGTCCTGTGCAGCCTGCTGTAGGAGACCCTGCTTCAGCAGGGGGGTTGGACCAGATGATCCACAGAGGTCACTTCCAACTGCTACCATTCTTTGATTCTGTGATCTATGTAACTCTGTGAGGAACATGAATTAAGTGGCAGTTGCAGTGTAGGAGAATCTCAAGGTATTTAAGCAAGCTGGGTGGATGGCAGACAGGAAAAACAACTTATGGCAGTGCTGACTTTGAGTCAGTTTCTGAGAAAGACCAAGGACATCAGCTGGGCTATTACTCCTAAAGCATATTTGTCAAATGTAGTCCAATGAGTTGGAGGAGCCCTCAAGCAAATCTAAGAGTAAATCAATATCATCAGCAGTGTATTTTGACTGATTTGACTGCCAAGACTAACTTGCTCATCTATTTCTGCTCATTTAATTGAAACTGCAAATATCATGAGTTTATTGGGAATAGATTGATTAACATGAAACATCTTGTAAATGCCTTTGAAATGTAAGTCAGGACAAATAATCTGAGTTTGAGCTCTGTGAGTTCAGACAGTGGAAGTAGGAATCAAATTGCGTATTATAAGTTGGATTGAATGTGTTCAACTCTTCTGACTCTCTCTCATGCGCTCTCACTCTCTTTGGTTTTTTCTTTCTTCTTTCTGTAGCTACAAAAAAGCTTTTTGGCAGTTGGACTCTTAGCTGGTCTGGGTCTGTTCCAGTTCCTTACAACTGAACTTTACTGCAGAGAAGAAGTAGCCCAAAGCAGAACATGGAAATTATTGATTACAGAATAAGAGTTACAAGCCCCACCAGCAGCCCATGTCACTTGTCTCCTCTGTATGTTTTTCTTATCCTGAAGATAAGATTCCTCATACAGTCTGAGGAATCCACCCTCATTGCACCTAATTGCTCTCTGAGACAGGTCCAACAGCTCTTATGAGTTCAAGAGGCTGGAGAAACTCAGAAAGAAAATTTTCCAAGGAAAGTCTGGCTAGTATGTCATTCAAAGAGTGCTGCCTGCTGGGCCAAATACGAAAGGCTGCTCAGTGTAAGTGAGCTAAGCTGTGTCCCGTAGCCAAAGAGGGGTGCCACTTGGGCAACACCATGTGGAAGCTAGCACGTGTCCAAGCTGAAAAGGAAGGGGCACAGAGCTGACACCATCGTTTTAATACCTGCTTCAGGTACTGCTAAAACCTATAGGGTTGCTGGAAGCAAAAGTCACAATGGAAAAATAAAAGATGTAATTTTCAAAGGTTAATACAATTCAGCACTGTGCAGGACCACTGAGGGCTCAGGTCTCCATTGCTCAAATCAAGGTAAAATAGATTTTCTCAAATATGTTTGAGCACGGCCAGAAGTTTGTGGGACTAGATACAGAAATTTCCAGATGAGACTCTGATCCTCAGTTAAAGCATAGGCCACCTGTGAAATCAGCGCGTATGGTCCTTCTTCATATTAAATCCACTTTTACCCTATAAAATAAGCAGTGTGTGTGTGTGTGTGTAGCTGCAGCCTGGTATGCAAACTGGAAGTCTTCTAGACTGAACAAAAGAGAGACAGTGTAAAGACTTGAGGGATGAATACGAGAAAGGGTATTTGCCATTTGTTTTTGACAGAAGGAGGAGGTTAGTCTCCATCAGCAGGAGGCCCCGTTCTTCAGCTCTTTCCCAAGTAGAAGGACTTCCGTTAGTATTTTGTATCTGGCAGATTTGCAAGATCTGCCAGGCTGACTGTCGTATTTATTTCCAAAAAATGATAATTACTTTTACCACAGATTCGATGTCCTAGTTTCTTTTAGAGACTGAAGGTTTGACATTGCAGCTCTACGGGAGTCCATCAGCCTCTCATCCAGACCTCAGTCAGCAGACACTGAAAGAAATCAGAATTTGCTCCTTTGGACAGAATCACTTTGCTGAAGTACAAGTGCGGAGCTAAAACTGAATATAGAGCTGTGAATGACATGCCAGCTAGTATCTATTCTGTACGTTTTTTTCTTCCTGAATAGGTTCCTTTCCATATGTCAACACTGCATTTATTTTTTTTGTTTTTTACAGTGTCATAAGAAATAAACTCCCTTTTGAAGATTTTGATGGAGACAAATTTAGTACTTTCCCGGTAAGCAAAGCCTTTCCTTTGATACAGTAATCCTTTGATAATGAGAAAGTCTATGGGATTCCTCCTACTTTCAGGAAAGCCTTACTCATTCATGTGAAAATAGGTATAGGAATGAAGTGAATGAAAGGTCTTTTTTGTCGTAAAAGATGGATTTTTTTTTTCTGGATGAAAAAACAACCATTCATTTATGCCACCTGGGAGGATGCACACATAAAGCTGTGCTCCCTGCAGAAGCAAATTGCTCTGCTGCTGAGTGGTCTGTTTACTGAATTAACAAGAAGTGAAAAAAAAGTCATACAAAAAACCAAATTGAATTGCCAGCTTGTCTTACTTCTTCACCAGAGTGTGCAAGGTGTCTTTTATTAAAGCTTAGCAAAGGGGCTCTGGAATACAACCCATTTCCTGGGTTTTATTCCTGCACCTTGACTTAGATTCTCATTTTAGATATTTTAAATTAAAAGTGCAAGAGTAACAATGACCATCCTATCTGCATGCTTCTCTTGGTTTTAGACATTGAGGGGCTATCACTGGCGAGGCAGAGACTGCAACGACAAAAACAACACCGTGTACCCTGGCAGACGGTAAAGCTTTTAATTATTTTAAAGGCTTCCTAAGAAGTGTGGCCTCCTGAAGAACAAGCTCCATATTTGTTTTCAGCCGTACTCTACGAGAGCATGTCACGCTGACTGCTGCTTGATCTCACTGTGATGAAGATGAGAGGGGGTGATCGAGACCAGGGATGGGGCACATTAGCCTGAGGAGTGGTTCACAGGTTTCTTTCCTTTCTCTGAAGCATCTGCAGCCAAAATTGGTCAGTCAGACCAAAGGCGGGGAGGGAGACCAAGCCGCTGAGGCTTACAAGCCTTATGCCGCTTGAGCTAATGCGGGCTTTGCCTGCTTTAGGGAGCAGCAGGGTGGGAGGGCAAAGCAGTGGTGTTCATGGCTGCCTGCCGAGCTCCAGCATCCAACCTTCATGTTGGTGGAACCATAGAGCTAAATACGTGCCCTTCTAAGTGAATATCTTCTAGGTGAGTACCTCCCAGCTGCCTGAGCATGGGCTTCCATGCGCACCTGAAGTGGAGAGCACAGCCAGTCGTAACAGCGTGACCCTGAACAAGGCCCCCGCTCTTGCTGTTTTACCCCCTGCTCAAAATACTCTTTCAAAAATCAAGCTCTCCTCTACCAGGGGTTTGTTAAGAAGTTACTGACCAGAACTGTTTTTACAGCCTAGGCATTAGCAGGCTTGTGACTAGATAAGCTGAGTTTAAGGGTGTGGGCTGGGAAGAACCGTGTGCCGTCAGCCCGGGCAGCACACCTGCATTAGCAGACATGGGCTCCCAGAGTCCATGTGCAGTGCCAGGCTGAATAGAGGGAGTCTCCCTGTCAAGGAGGCCTGAGCTAATTATACCCTGTTATGGGCCAGAGCAAACCCTCATCACCCCGCACTGAATCTGGAGTTGGGGGCTTGGGGGAGTTCAGTGCAAACTTCAAAGCAAAGAAAAGGGCAGGGGAAAAGAGTCCGTCTTCTGCAAAAATCATCCCCGTTCCCTTAACCTAAGTGAATACGCAGACTAAAAGGGTAAGTTTCATTCAGCAGTTTCCAGTATTAACTTTTAATTCATATTTCATTTTGTTAGGAAAACTGCCTCTCCTGGATTCAAAAGGGGGAAGAAACCACCCTTCTGTGCAGAAAAGAACTTCTAATTATTTCATATTCTTAATGAAAAATGGCAGAAAGGATCTGATTTCTTCAAAACCCCCCTTGCTTTATTTTCTGTGACACTGTATGTGCTGTAGCTCTTGTAATATCTTGTATATCTCATAACTTTGTTTCAGTCCGGAGAACTGGGATGTGAAAAGTGACTCTAACTGCAATGGCATATGGGTAAGTAAATGAAGTTACACCTTATACTTCCTTCCTGATTGCTCCTTCTCTTTTTTCCTCCCTTTAAATTAGTCTGCAAATGTTTATTTTTTATTTATTCTGGTTTATTAACTGATTAGGATTACTCCTAATTATTTGCTGCCTTTGGTATTCCAAGTATTAAAGCTGTATTTATTAAAAGCTAAGGAAACACAGGCGAAGCAGTTAGGAGTGAAGTTTGTTTATAGATGCTTATGACTATTTAAATTATGGTTATTATAATTAATTGAAATGTACATATACTTATTAAAATAATGTAATGGAAAGCATCATTATCATGATGCAGTGCTTTCTGTAGGCAAACATTCAATAAAAACTGAATTCTCAGCCTCTGTTTGCGCTGCCATTTTTCAGGCACTAGGTAGATACCATCATCTGCCCCTTCTCTCCTCCAACAGGGTGTGGATCCAAAAGACGGAATTCCCTACGAGAAGAAATTCTGCCAAGGTAAATCTTTGCAGTCAATACAAGGCACAGTGTGTCTTTTGTATTCATTTCATAAGTAGTTCAATATTTTCATGATCATTGCCAATGTAGGGGAAAGACAACGGGCTTTACAAGTTCATGAGAAAGACAAAATGGCAAAAAAATCTTTTTATTTTTTTTTTTTTTCCGTCTTGAGGATGGGCAAAGGTGAAACAGGACAAGCACAGGCTGCTGGTAATCTCCTGTTAAAAGCCAAGCACCGTTATTCAGTTGAGATACATAGATCAGGGACAACAGCAAACGGAGATGTTGCCTCTGCGTCTTCTGTGGTGCCTGAAGCCCAACCCAGAGGTATGGCCTTGGGATTCAGGAGAGCAGTTTAATGTCCGCATTTGGCCAGTTTGACCCATTGCTGTGAATACCGGCGATCATGCTGGTACTTTTCTGGAGAAGGCCTTAAAGCGGGGAAGCGATGGCATCGGCTGATCTCCCTGACCGTGGTGCGGGTGTCTGTGTACACACATACGCACAAACACCACCCCTGCTAAACAGCCGTGACTGCAGTTGCTGCTCACACAGAATCCCAGAATCACAGAATGTTAGGGGTTGGAAGGGACCTCTGTGGGTCATCTAGTCCAACCTTGCCTTGCATTTAAATCAGCATCCTGGGGATGAACCATTGCCTGGCAAGACTTTTCAACGTTTCTTAGATGAAAGGCAATCTACAAATGCTAAGTAACGTTAAGTATAAACCAGCCAGCTTGTTCCAGAAGTACTCGTATGAGTAGCACATCCACCACCCAGTTCTGTTACAAGGAGCTTAGAGCAGTTTCTTGAGTATTATGATTTCCCTAAATGTTTAAGTACTTTTTAATACATATTCTATGGGTAGTAAAAATAAATGTTGGTTGCACAGCAGAGCCTCTGCTGAAATAACACATCCAGCCTTGAAGACAACAGGGATTATTTCTGATTAGCAAGATCTCTCCCTGTTTTACACACCCCGTCCCCCATTTTTTCTCCAGGGTTGTTGGCACGTGCCTGATAGCCAGTTTTTGCTACAGATGGAGTGAAAATCACATTGGAGGGGCTGAACATTTCAGCCACGTGAAGAGTGGTGTAGCCAGTCACCCGGTGCCATTGCTGTTCTTCGTCAAGCATCGCTCTCTGTGCTCTGTTTCAGTTTGCTCTTTCTGCTCTTGAGACTAATAAAATGCATTAATTAGGTGCAGACTCGCAAGGGGTCGTGCTGCTGGGAGACTCGGCCGGCGCTCACTTCCACATCCCTCCCGAGTGGATGACCGTCACGCAGATGTCACCGGTGAGGAATCGTGTTCGGGTTGCCCAAACCGCTCCGCTGCGGGTTGCCGTTTGCTTTCTCCCCTGAGCCGCGGGTTGCCAAAGGGGAACAAGCACAAAATGCCTCTTGTTGCACTGGAATTTATCGTCGTGGTCTCACGGGTGTCAGTGCCCTCCCACAGCTGCTCTTCCGAAGATAAAAAAGCATAGACCTGCGCTACCGCCGCTCCCTCGACATCTGTGCAATTGGGTCAGGAAAGAGTTTGGCTTCGGTGGCCCGGTGCTGTGCCAGAGACACAAACCAGGACATCTGGCTTTCCACACACGTTCCTGCGGTTCAAGGAGGCACGTGCTGTCTGTGGTATGAGTCCTGCTGATAGCGGGCTTATTGGTACGGCTCCTTGCCTGCTGTGCTCGTGTTGCAGAAGTCACCCTGCTGACAGCCCGGCAACTTCTGTTTTAGGCATCTGGCTTTGAAATTATGTGTCCTCAATTGTTTTTCCTCACCTGTGGTGTGTGGGAAATAGGTCTAGTAACGCCAGCATTCAGGCTCTGAGGCTTTGAACGAGTACATCTGCAGCTGTTCGAGGGTCATCCAAGGGTTTATAATGGACTTATAGGGAAACTCTTCATCCCCTAAAGGGAAGAGTTTCTGTAGTGGCCATAAAATATCACTATCACACTGATGTCTGTCTTTGGGCAGTATCCCAGCATTTCCCATTTTCAAACAACCGCAAAACGCACCTGTCTGTGAATTACGCTGAGCCTCAGCTGTTGCAGCTCAGTGTCGTGGAATGAAATAATTGGGGGCAAAAGATCATTACAGCAAACTGCAATTGTGGGGGTGGAGATAAACGTGCAGGTACGCTCCTCTCCTTTGCTGCTGTTTCCTATCCCAAGCCGGTGTCACTCTCTAGCCAGGGAAGACTGTTCTCTGCGCAAGGGTCTGTTGCATGGGGGTGAGCAGATAGATCGTCATTGCCCACCTTCCCTGGTGAAAACCTGCTACTCCTCCATTGGCCTCTGTGGAAGAAGGGTTTGGACATTTTCTGGAGAGCAATGCTTAGTCCAAAATGTCAGTAGTTACAGTGCTGTTGGAGGTCTGAGAGTTTTGAGTGTTTTCACACTTGTGCTCACGGAGCTGAGCGGATTTAAATGTTGGAGATTAGCCGTTGTTTTTCTTTGTTAAACGTTTATGAGCAATGATTAGACGAATGACACTGATGACAGAGCTGATGGTGAGCATAATAAATTAGCACTAATGATAATTGAGATTATCTTGTCTAATAAAGATGGTAATAATACTGATGGTGATGATGATTCTGGCAGTAATGCTGGTAGCAGAGCCGTGTAGGCAAGTATCGTTTTAGACTATGTCAGCATTTTATTGTCACTGTAATGAAGGTTTAGAAAGCATTTCTCTTGCTTGAAGATTGCTGGTCCCCTAGCTGGGTGGGTCGAGGGCTGGTAATGGCATGCAGAGGCAGAAGCTTCAAGGTAAGGAGCTGGAGTGCAAATTATAAAGTGAGCCTTGATGGCACCTTGTGACTATCTGATGGGTGTAGAGCAACTTGCACGGGAAGGGAACTGGTGCTCTCTGTGTAAGGCCCAACAAATACATGCTTTCAGTGCTCAAGTCCACCTGGCCAGCGTGTGGGCAAGATCAAGGACTGGTTGGAAAGGGAGAAGTGGGCTGTGTTCCTTTACAGAAAGGGTGGCTTCAGGTTAGTACTGCTGAGTCCCAAAGTCAGGGGTCTAGCTGAGGTGCAGCAACACAGAGCAAATGGTGTTGGGACCATCACTGAGGACACCTGCCTGCATGTTGCTGCAGAGGCAGCCGAGCACGTGGCTCTGTTCTTAACCTGCCATCGCTCCCGTAAATCCCCAGACACCCAGAGTGCAGTTACAGGAGGAGAATTATACAGCTGTAAGATGGGGATCAGTCAACTTTATTTTGTCTTTCTGCTTGTCAGTAGGTTTTGGGTTTGCCAAGCTTTTCTTCTTTGAAAAGGTTCAGCAAGAATTGAGCTGAATGTTCATTCCTTTGACCTGAAAATTTGGACATGAAAAATGAATTGTAATGCAGTGGACATATACTTTATGACGTTTTTCAAAGCAGAAGAAATAGTGGGGGGTGTTTTTGAGCTGGATGGTTTTTGCAGATAGCTAATGTTGAAAACACTGATGTGTCTAGCGATGGATATTGTGCTCCTGCTGCTCTGTCCATCTGCTTACAATTGACTTCCAAATAGCTACTAAATGCAGCATTTTTCTGTTATATGTCTGGGATAGAAGCTTAGTTTCAAATCTCATTTTTAAGACAATTTTATCTGGAGATAAAAGCACTATATTTATAAATGTGCTGGAAATTATATCCTTTCTAGGAAGATGCATTTTAAAACTCTTGGATCGCTATTTCATGCTGAATAAAGAGCAAAAAAAATCCCATGTCTATCTGTAATCCAGTAAATATCTATTTGCCCACAAACTCAAGGGGTTCTCAGGTTTCATTAAAGTAACTGCTTCATACTATATATTTCCAATTAAAAGAATTCAGCATTTCTTTAAACGTGGGTGCAAGATGTGCCAAACACTTATCCCACTGACTTCTTTTTTTGCACCACTAAGAAAAACAGGAGTTTGATCTGTGAAAATCTTATTAACAATATTCTCTAGCTTCCCTCTAAATCCAGTGAACTGCAGGCAAGTTTCTCCCAGCCAGTATTGCGATGACTAAGATGCTGCATTTTGGGGGAAATAAGGTACTAGATTTGCTAATTTCAAACCCATGTCCCTTGCAGTTTTACAGAGTAGAAATGCCACACATGGTTTTTAAAAAGATAGGCTGTTCCTTCCTCAAGAGCTCTGAGGTTTACTTATTTGTGTACTTAGAATTAGAAAGTTGTCTGTTGTACTTAATGCTGTCCTGAGGATTTGAAAGCTGTTAAAGTCAGTATAAAAACAAATACCCAATTCCCCTGCAAATTAAGGGATACTTCAGTGCTTTCAGGATTTCTGCAGCTGGCATTTCTAAAGGCTTATGCGAGTGTTATACTTCCAATGCCCTTTTGTGTCCTGATTTTGCAAATCTCTTGCCATAGCAACCCTGAGCATCCTTCCATTTAAGCCAGCTTGGTCCAGCGCAGCTTGGTGTGTGTGCATTCAGCATCAGCCGTGGCTTGCCTGGTGCGAGGGAAGCGGGAGGGTTCAGGGAGGTGTACTTCAAGGTAGGACACACCTAGGAGGTGAGGACGTTCCTTCAAAAGGAGATGCATCTAGAGCATTTGAGGCTCAAATACGGCATTTGAAGCTAGGCTGGAATAACTTCCTAATGATTCTCTGCTAAAATCTGGCACGTAGGCTGAAGCATGGTTTCGCAGCCAGAATAGTCTAGAGAATGGCATTTAAACAAGGCTGTGCTCAGAGGAGTTTTAAGCTAGAAGTCAACATAGATCCACCTCTCGAGAGGGACACATTTGCATCTGAGACTAAGTGAAAAGAAGTCTGTTAGACCACGCTTTCCAAAATCCATCCCTGCAGAGTTCAAGGTCTAGCATTCTTCTGAAATTTCCATTAACTATTCATCTTCACCCTTCAGTCCTGAAATATCCTCAAAAGTCTGGCTTTAAGTGCTTTGCTGGAGCAGTGTCAATGCTAAACGTATATACAGCTTTCAAACGCAACTATAATTCTGGACTCAAATGTTCCTTTCCAAACCAATTTGCAACTCAATTAGGTTCTGGCTAATTCATATTGAAGATAAGCTTGCAGGGGAAAAAAACAGTTAAAAATTATTGGGACTTGTCCAATGGATATATTATTTTGGAGTGCTAACAGGAAATAGTAAGACAATTGGTCATAGAAGGATTTGTTTTAAGGATATTTAATCATTTTGGGTCTCTCTTTATACTCATATGCTGTGACTTATAAGACATCATATCTATAGTTTGTTCTACGGTAAGTGATTTATTTCAATATTTCTGTCACCTTTAATGCAAAGCTACAAGGAGGCAAATATTGCAAATGGCCGAGCCATATTGTACCCCTCTGCTTCTGCTCATAGCTGTGCCCTTGGATGAAGTGCTTGTTTGCACAAATAACTATCAGATTTGAAGAAGGCAATACTGGAAGTTCCCTCCAGTCTTTAAAAAAAAAAGTATGTATATACAGATATACATAAAGACATACGCACATATATATGTATGAGAGAAAGAACCAACTGAATGATAATTAAGCCCGACCCATTTTCACCTTGATAACTAATGCAGATCCACTGTAAGCAGGTCAAATATGCTGTTACTTGCTTTAAACTGGCATCTGCTGTGCATTAGGCTGCTCAGAGCTTGGCTTCAGGATTTCTAACCCCCCCCCAACCTCCCTTTTCTCGCCTCTCCTCCCCTTTCCCTGCATCTCTCCCCATCCTCTTACAGTCAAAACCCACAGGCAGATACTCAAGCATAGCTCCCTTTCACCTAAATGGTAATTTTGTGGGAACAAGGACTCGGTGGAGACCACAAGATTTAGCTCATCTGTGGCTCCTCGGTTACCTCTGACCCTCCTGGAGAAAGAATTATCCACCTGCTTGCTGTTAATAGCAGTGAGGGCTTAAGGAAAACCCACAATTGCTTTACAAGAAAATGAAGCCAGTAAATTACACTGATTAAGCCAGCCTCTAAGTTCTCTGATTTTACGTTTTGACCTTCTTTTGGTTATTACCTTTTTCATCAACAGTTTTTCAGTAGGAGCACCCCAGATTTATGCATTTGTCTTTGTGAGTGTACCCTGGACTAGAAGCTGAAGATTTACTCCATGTTCTCGTCCTTCTGAGGTGGTGCAATTTCTCGAGGCCATTTTTCTCATCTTTCACAATTTTTGACACGTTCACAAATCAAATAGGAAACAAAGAGGGCTCTGTGTTTTGAATGTGCAACATGGCTTGCATCTGTGTAGAGGCTCTCACAGAGGCAGCCACTTAAAAAATGTGTTAGGGTCTGTGGTGGTTTTAGCTGGGAGAGAGCTAAATTTCTTCATAGTAACACGTATGGGGCTCTGTTTTGAATTCGTGCTGCAAACAGTGTTGGTAACACAGGGATGTTTTGGTTGCTGCTGAGCAGTGCTCACACCGAGCACTGCTGCTCCTCAGACCGCCCCGCCAGCGTGTGGGCTGTGGGTGCACAAGAAGCTGGGAGGGGACACAGCTGGGACAGCCAAGCCCAGCTGACCAAAGGGATATTCCACACCATATGACATCATCCTCAGCAATAAAAAGCTGCGGGAAGAAGAGGGAAGAGGGGGACTTTTGAGTGATGGTGCTTGTCTTCCCAAGTAGCCGTTACGCGTGACAGAGCCCTGCTTTGCTGGAGATGGCTGAACACCTTCCTGCCGATGGGAAGCAGTGAATGAATTCCTTGTTCTGCTTTACTTGCATGTACAGATTTTGCAAAAGCAGAGAAGGGTAAAGGTTGCATCTATTTGCATGGGAAGGTTATGGCAGACCGTGTGTTTTTCTCCCTGGTCCCTGCCATCCTCAGGGGCCTTTCTGACTCTGCTGCTTCAGTGCCATCGCTGAAATTTTCAGTGAGGACAAGGCAGAGGTTTTTAGGGGGTCGGATGCTTGCAGTTCATCCTGCTGGAGTGAATTCAACGTTATCCCTCTGCCATATCTGTTGGGAACACTGTCATGGCCCCACAGCATCCTCCTGGAGAAGCTAGCTGCCCATGATTTGGATGGGTGTACTCTTCACTGGATAAAGAACTGGCTGAATGGCCGAGCACAGAGAATGGTGGTGAATGGAGTTAAATCCAGCTGGTGGTTGGTCACGAGTGGTGTTCCCCTAGGGCTCAGTTTTGGGTCCAGTTTTGTTTAACATCTTTATCAATGGTCTGGATGAGGGGATTGAGTGCTCCCTCAGTAAGTTTGCAGATAACACCAAGCTGTGTGGGAGTGCTGATCTGCTCAAGGGTAGGAAGGCTCTGCAGAGGGATCTGGACAGGCTGGATTGATGGGCTGAGGCCAACTGTATGAAATTCAACAAGGCCAAGTGCTGGGTCCTGCACTTGGGTTGCAACAACCCCATGCAACACTATAGGCTTGGGGAGGAGTGGCTGGAAAGCTGCCCAATGGAAAAGGACCTGGGGGTGTTGGTCAACAGCCGGCTGACCATGAGCCAGCAGTGTGCCCAGGTGGCCAAGAAGGCCAGCGGCATCCTGGCTTGTATCAGGAATAGTGTGGCCAGCAGGAGTAGGGAAGTGATCGTGCCCCTGTGCTCAGCACTGGTGAGGCCACACCTCGAGTACTGTGTTTGGTTTTGGGCCCCTCACTACAAGAAGCACATTGAGATGCTGGAGCATGTTCAAAGAAGGGCAACGAGGCTGGTACAGGGTCTAGAGAACAAGTCTTATAAGGAATGCCTGAGAGAACTGGAGTTGTTTAGTCTGGAGAAGAGGAGGCTGAGGGGAGACCTTATCACTCTCTACAACTATCTTAAAGGAGGTTGTAGTGAGGGAGGTGTTGGTCTCTTCTCCCAGGTAACTAGCGATAGGATGAGAGGAAATGGCCGCAAGTTGCGTCAGGGGAGGTGGAGATTGATAATTAGGAAAAATTTCTTTACTGAAAGAGTGGTCAGGCATTGGAACAGGCTGCCCAGGGAGATGCTGGAGTCACTGTCTCTGGAGGTGTTCAAAAAAAGTGTAGATGTGGCACTTTGGGACATGTTTTAATAGGCATGGTGGTGTTGGGTTCACGGTTGGACTTGATCTTAAAGGTCTTTTCCAACCTTAATGATTCTATGATTCTGTGATCTCTCCCTGTGCCCAAGGAGACCCAACATTGGACAGGATGGATGCTGCAGCGAACAGCTGCCGCATTGGTGTTCTGCACCTGCAGTACGTGCTCCACCTCAGGAGGAGTTTTGGGCTCTTCCAGAACTAAAGGGTCCTAGGAGACATGATTCAGATATCTCTTCTACTTTTGCTTCCTCCATCTCTAGATATGCCCATCTTACAAGTGACAACTTCAGAAGTAAATGTGCAGATAATTACTGCTACAGCTATCGTTACAATTGCTGCTGTCCGGCTAATGCTCCAGCTAAGAAGTGCTTGAGCTTGCTGAAAGGATTTTTTTGTCTGTGCTGATTCAAAAATTTCTCTTTCAGAAATCGTTTGCTAATCTCCCCATGGCTTTCACTGATGAGCTTGACTGGCCGCAGTTCTCAGAGATCACTGGATTTCTGAACTCCACCATCGGGTAAGCCAGCAGGTGGGGTGGCCAAATCACAGCAAGTCTGAAAGGCCCTCAAAGAACAGCAAGAAAAAAAAAAAACAAAACAGTGCTTGAAAGGGAAGGTAAAAAAGCTAGTCAGCTCTGCTTCTGCTCTCTCTAAAATCAAGATTGATGCTGGATCTGGGGATTTTTAAAAATCTTTTAAATATATGGACAATGTATCATACTCTAACCCAGTCTTACTGAAATTCATGGGAGGTTTTAGAGCTGGTCAGGTTGTAATTTAAAAGGAGAAAAAAACAAAAACAAAAAAACCCCCGAACTCACTTTTTTCAAAATACTGGGTCAGGGAGAAGGAGAGCATTGCTGAAACTAACAAATATCAGCCTTCATTTTTCTTAGGTTCTTTTTCTCTTTCTTTCTTCCTCCTTTTTCCTTTTTGCTGCTGAAACAGTGGAATAAATGGTAACCCCAGGGTTATTTGGTGATGTTCCCTTTTTTGGGACAATCTTTCTTCCCTTTTTTTTCCCCCACATTCAGAGGCAAGTAACAAAATAAGACTTTGGAAGCACCTGTGAGCTGTGTTACACTGGCTCATGGGGATGGCCAAGGACGCAGGGATAGATGGAAAAAAAGAAGTCTATGTCAGAAGGAAGGAAGGAAAGGAAGGAAATGAAGTTCCAGGAAGGAAAATGAAGTCCAAACAAAGAAAATGCCTTGAAATGTCTGCAGTTTTAAATGTGAAGTAGAAAAAAAAAAATCATAGTTTTGTTAATAATCTTTCTGGCCAGCATTAAGAGGCCCTTGACTGCTGCCAGAACTGAAGGATGCAATCATCAGCAGTGCCTGGTCAGGCTGGAGTTTCAGATAGTTTTTATTTTATATGTCTGAGATAGGTCATGAATACTGTGAAATGCCAAACTAGGCATGAGTCAAGCTTAAAGGGTCTCTCTACCAACAGAGTTAAAATGTTGGCAGAACATATTCTTTTCTAGGAAGAATATCTGTAGCACCACACACTTGTACTTTTTGCTTCCTTTCTTCTCCCTGTGCAAAAACCAGGCTCCCAGCCTCAGCTGCATTCACACAGTGTGTGCTTTAAGGAGGTATGCCACTTGACAAGCCAACAGAGAAGATCTATGCAGCCTCCTCTTTCAGAGTCAGCAGAAAAACCAGCCTTTAAAAATATATTGCAATGTCCAGCTACTCAATAGACAGTATTTAACTGGGCTGCAAAGAATCTGAAGATCACAAGTGGTAAAAGCTTAGTATGGACCCTGTAGTTATCAGTGATAGGCCTTGGTTCAGTGTTCAGTTTTTCAGTCTATTCCACATCTAGAACTATAAAAAAAAGAGGACTGTTTGGGACTTCAAGGCATTTGTAAGAGAAGTAGCACAATATCCCACACCACAATGACAAAGCATGGCGGAGACTGACAGGCAATGCGCAGTGGGAGGTTCCCGTTTACTCTGAGCCTGAAGAAATAGAGAGACAAACTGATGCGGTCCGTGCCCATCTTTCCCACCCCATGATGGGTGAACAGGGGCACGCTGTTTAACTAATACCCCCTGACCGAGAAGGTCTGTTTGCTTCTCCTCATCCACTCACCTGCTATGCTGAAACCCGACGAGCTTGGGTGTTTCTTGAGTAGCCCGTTGCATGGTGACTGGCTGATGTTATCATGCATTTCTGTGTAGACGGTTACTTTTATTGCTGGTTTCAAGACTTGTTGTTGTCTTCTGTTTCTCTGCATTCATCTATATTTGCTGTTCTTAAACCGTGGCATTTAAGTTATCTGACTCTATCAGTGTCTAAGTTCAAACACAAAATCAGCAGCCCCAGTAGAGATGGCCATGTACTTGTGGCTGGGCATGTGGTCTTTTCATCAGCTTCTCTGTTATCCTTTTCATTTGCATTTCCATTTCTCTCAATAGTGCAAAGTAAAGGAGAGAACTAGTCACAAACATACATAACCTGTTTTCAGATCAATCCGTCCAAGATTTATGGCATTGGCAAATGAATGCCCTGCCAATATTTCTTTGCTTTTATTTATTGTTCCATAACAACCAATTGAAAAGTCAACTAGTGAACAATCAGCAGGATTGTTTTGATAAATGATGTATACCAAAAAGGTTTTTAAATACCTTGTCTGGATAAAAGCATCCTGGATGGAACAATTCCAGAGAAACTGTCCATCAATTTATGGTTTCTGAGAGGCTTCTGTTTTAGGCCACCCTGTTCAAGATGAAAAAGATTTATGACTACAGAAAAAGAGAGATGGTGAAATAGAAGTATGTACATAACAGGGGCAAGAGTTGTTCAGAGACAAGAACTTACTTCATTTTTGATATCAGCTGTGTTTTCATCAGTATTGTATGAGTTCAGTGGCTTACATTTTCTCAATATGTTTCAGAGGCTGGACAGACTCTCTGTATCTACGTTTACGCAAGAGAAATCGCTGTAATCACAGAGACTTACAGAACATTTCCCAAAATGGTATGTTAAGGTTTTTTGCCTTTTTTTTTTAACCTTACTGGTCTAATACTTGATGCTGCATTAATGAACATCTTTCAGAAACAAAGAGGAACCTCTTCCTAATTGTGTGCATTTCTTGTGGAAAAATAGAGGACAGCACTTATTTAACTCCACGTCTTTTCTTCTGGCTCTGAGTAGGGAGGTGTGTGGCTTGATCACTTTTATCCATGTACTAAGAATTTCCACTGGGCTAAAAAACAGTCTACCCCACTGTAACTCCACAGGGGTTTTTTTTGGCCATGACCAAAAGGGGGGGATTTAGAGGGGTGTCGCTAGTAGTGATGGAGCTAAAAGGTCTGCCCTCCATCTCCTCCAGAGGCTGTGGGGTGGTCCCCACTTGCTTGCACGCCCCTGCTCTGCACTGCCATGGGGGGTGCCAGAAAGGCCCTACGCTGCACCCCCCCAGTAGCACAGGGGCTCACAGGGCTGCCACACCAGCAGGCAGAGCAGGGACAAAACAGCAACCAGTCTCGTAGCAGGGGTGTCCGTGACATCCTGTGACATCCTTTGGAGCTGGAGACCAGCGAATACCAGTCCTCTTGCAAAACTGGGGGGGTCAATGGTGCAGGCATCATAATGTGCTCTTAGAACAGATTTTAAAGGAGAAATCAAGGACACACAGGTAAACCAAAATTGGGACAAAACTTATCACTGTTAAGTTTTAATTGATTAATTACTTTTTTTGAGGGTGGGTTAACATCATCTGTCTATGAAAGAACATCCTATGTTGCCAAGAGTATATGCAGCAGACCTAATATACCTAGAATTAAGGAAAGTGTCTTGCGTGGTACCTCAGAGGAAATGTTTGTGTACAGTGAAGAAGAGGAAGATTAATACAAGAAATAAGAGGTCAGTAGAGAACCAGCTAAGCAGGGAAGACCAGTGGGTTGGAGAGAGGAGCTGTGTCCCTCATGCATCTCTCCTGAGCCTAACGCTGCTTAACATTTGGAGTGGTGACCTTAGAGCAAAGACCAAGGTGCATGCTTGATGGCATCTGTGAACAATGCAGAATTGAAAAGTATTAACCATCCTGAAGTGGGCCACATCCTCACACAGGAATAATTTAGATGGTCTTGGGAATAGCAATGAGATAACTGCAGAAAATAAATTAATTATTAATTAATACTACCTCTGTAGTGTAAATTTAAAAAAAGGTGACTATCAAAGAGTGAAAACCTAGAATAGCCCTCAAAATGGAGAAGTGAGGGTAAGAAAGAAACCCTGAGTTATTTCAAGACAGAGTTTGCTTAAATTTGTCAAAGGGGTTGTATGAAGGGGTAAGTAATCTCACTTAGAAATTAAGATTTACGATGATAGCTTTTGTGTGTTGGATTAGGTGATGTTTCCAACAGCAGGTTTAAAATATATTTTATTGTTCTGTGATTATCACTTTGTGTTTGTATTGTATTTAACTAATTTTCATGCTTCGGAAAACTGTCTGAAGAAGCTTGGGAAAATTTATTCTCCTCAGGTAGATAATTTGGCTTTATGGGATGCTTTTCCTCTGTGACAGGTGAGGTATGTGGGCTGTGAGTGAGGGCCACTGCTACCCCTAGTGCTACTTAGAAACTTGCTTAATGCTTGGGATTTCCTGCCAGATTTATGATCAGAAAGGGTCTGTCCCAGCTCCCCAGCTCCAACAGCCATAGATCTTAGTGGGCAGAAGATGTTGCCCAGACAGCTCGCGTGGTGCGAGGATCACTTCCAGACTCAGGTGGTCATTTTCACCTAGTTTCACCACCTTCTGGTGCCAGCACTTACGCCACTGGCAATGCCTGTCATACGCCTTCCTCCTACCTGTGGCATGCATGGTGTTTCTGAGGCTTTGGGTCTTCTGCACAAGTGTTTTACAATGTGTTTGGTGTCACGGGTCGCGCGCTTCTGACTTTCTCATCTGTAAGTCGCAGGGCACTAAAGTTGGTGGCTTCCATTATTGCAGTCCCCCAGATGTGCTTTCTGGCAAGAAAATGAAAAAATGGCCTAACTAGATGGTGTCTATGGGTTTTCTCATTTATATCCAGTTCATCTCAGTACCTGACACCCTATTACCTTGTTCTGCTCTCTTTACGTTAATGGGGGTTGTACTTTCTGCTCTTCCTTTTTTTCCAATTCCCTCGCAGACTCTTTTAAAAAACTATCTCCCTGTGTGCATCGTTCCTTTTTCTCTCCACTTTGCGTATTTCCTTTACACTTACACTACAGACACCTGCAAGATATAAAAGGAGGTGAGCCTGTGTCAGGGCAAAAGACTCTGAAGAAAATTGAGAAGGGAGTTTAAAAAAGGAAGAAATTACATGTGGTAGAAAAATCCCGGGCAACTTCCTTCAGTATCTTCTCTTCATCATCGCACTGACACCATGTTGTAAGTGTTTGACTTTATTGCCTCATTTGGCATAACAGTTTCACTGAACAGGAGGATTGAAATGGCTGCTCTCAGTGTCAGTAAAGCGAAAAGATGGCCACCAACCTGACCTAGCCCCACCTGGGACAACTTAACACTCCTCTGAAAATGATGCTTGACGGCCCCACATATACGTAATGAGAGGATGACACGCTGGAGATGCGGTTTTGGTGGGGCAGGCGTGCAGCCCAGAGCCAGAGCCCAGGGATGGCAAACCAAGCCAGGGACCGAGAGCAATGCTCACCTCCAGCCCCCTACAAGAAGCACCAGTGCTGTGTCAGAGCTCGAGCACAGAGGGACTTTCCGCCATTGCCTTTCTTCGGACGTGCATCTTCACCCTGCAGGAAGGCTTCCCCAACCTTTATGCTAGTGGGATTTCTGCCTTCCTTTTCTTAAAATGTCCCATTATCCTCTTGGAGATGGTGGACCCTTTCCTTCTCTGCAGCTGGCTGGGGCAGGGTGCCTCAGCTCTCTGGGTATGTTACCCAGGGCCCATGAATACTTACTGCTTTCAGCTTTGGTTGTGCAACAAGCAGCTCACCATCCTAATCAATGTTCTCCATCGAAGTGGCTTGCTGAACAGTTTTCTGCAGATAATTTTTATTGTCTCATTGTTTTCGATATGGTTCTGGTGTCTTGCCTTCCAGCAGCTTCACACAGATTTGTAGGCCATGTGCTGTTCTGCGGTTTTGACTGGGTGAGTATGATCATTAGGTGTGAGGGCCAGGCATGAATGCTCAGGTGTGGAATCAGAAAGCTTTTCTAAATGTTCTCCAGCACTTGTGGAAGATCCCTTATTTTGATAGAAGCATCCTGACAGTAAAATCAGTTGCTAAAAATATTAAAAAAAAATAATTAAATAAATACAGGGAAAGTGAATACTCTCAGAATTTCTAAATAATTACAGAACAGTCTTGCTATTGTCATCCATGTTTTGCATGAGATACTTGGATAATGCGTGCTATTTTGAAACACAGGTATTGCATATTCCTTTGCCATTCGTAGTCTGATCTGTCTCTGGGATTCTTGCCTTTCACGAGAAAAATTAGGCCTTGTTGACACATGCTGTGGCTCACTGAGCCATCAAGCACCACGTATCTCACAGTGGCTTCAAAACCAATTAAGAAATAATAATCTTTACTGGTTTTCTTCAGCTATCTTGGAAATTCTAGTCCACCTGGAGCTCATATGGGGGAAATCAGAGACTTTTTACTTTGCATCGTTACATTCCCATTGCTTTTACAGCATAAGGGAGCAAAAGATTAGAAGGCAATAAGCCTTTCTTGGCCACACAGCACTTTTGGTGCTATCTGGACCCAGGTTCTTTCTCTGCATGGTAGTGCTGCTCCTTGTCAGCCACACAAGGTCTCGAGCAAGAACATCAATAAGTGCAGCTCAAGTATTCCAAGGTTTATGAAATTTGGGGCCGCTCAGAAGCAGAAGCAAACCCAACCCTGACTCCTCAACTAAAGCTAAAAGAAACACCCCAGCAGTCTGAAAACATTTGGAAAGAAACAGAGAGGGGGGAAGGAGTGATCCAGGAATAGCTGCCAGGACGCTCAGCAGTGTAATGGTAACTATTCTGCCTCATGCCTTTTTCTCTCTTGAATGTTTTCATCACAGACTGCATGCTGTATCACAAAAACTTCCTTGAAGACTCAATTTGCCTAACAAAACAGATCTCCAAAAAAAAAATCACCCCTTACATTTCTTGATTCTTTAACTTGATTTGTAAATGTGCTAATGCTTTCCACTGAGCTGCTTATAACTACCTGCACTCGTGGATGTAATACATATCCAAGAACAGCTTCTTACCTTTTTGTAAGTGCATCTTTAATTTCTAGAGATCCCAATAGTTCATTTGTGCTGGAACTGCAGCCCCAGTCCAGGGAGCCAAGTGGCAGAATGGCTTAACAGAGGGGTGCTGAACCCTTGCTGAAAGAAGGGCTACTAAACAGAAAAAAAAATCAACTGGCAGTATTTATGTTCCAAGCCATATTTTCTAAGCATTTTGTGGGGCTCTTCTTCTGCTGAAAAGAGCTTCTCAATGTAAGGGCTGGATTTTGAATGGACTAGTGACCCGCAGGAGAGAAGCATCAGACAGATATATTCTTTATTAGCTTGGAAGGACTGGATTATTTAAAACATAAAGGATTGCTTGATATATGCAGTTGGCATCACTGTGAGCGATGATAACAAAGGCACCACTATTAAAATGCAAAGCGTATTATTGCTACCTTAGGGGTTTATCTCTTAGATCTTTCCCGTATACCAATCCAGCAGGGATTTAATGATGTTCTGTCCACAAGTTTCCTCCCAAGAGCTGCGGGGAGGGCAGGATTTACTCCTCAAAGCAATCTTCAGAGGCACAATGCAGGAAAGAGAAGAGGTAGAGACCAGGAAAGAGCTGAGCAGAGAACAGAGGGAGTGTAATGCAAAAGGAAAAAGAGCGAGAAAAGAGGAGAGAGAGTGAAAATACTGCAAAACAAAAGCAGGTGCAACCTGTAGGGCCTGCACCTCTGGAGTATGTGTTTCTGTATGTTGCTGTGAGGCGAGCTTCTTGTTATCATGGTCCTAGTCTAATCTTGAACAAAGCATCAAAACTTTTTTGACTACTCATTTACTATCACTCTTGCACTGCAGGTGATGGAGTTGGAGTTGCACACTGTGGATAGTTAGGATGCGTACGTGCAGCCTTTAAAGACCTGCCAGAAAGTTTTACGCATAAAAGCTTTCCTATTTGTGAATGCTTTTCTCATTTAAGACATAAATGAAAGATTATAGACGTTCATAGATGCTTACATGTAGCTAGCTCTTTTCCTAGACGAGGAAAGATTCGCATCCAACCATTTGGGTGAATTGCCATTGAAATGCAGAGCTTCTTGGGAGGGGTGCAGCTGGCCTAATACTATTTTTTGTAAGTCTACCACTCGTGGGGAGAGCAATGCAGAGAGCCAAACGTCGGTGTCTAGTGCTATTTAAGATGCTTTACAGTATCTTTCCCACCTCCAGCTGCCTCTCCAGAAGTGCACAATCTCTCAGGCATCCTGTGTTGTATCTGCCAGCCCTGCTGCAGGTGTCTTGGATAGTCAGGGATGTCAAAAATGGCACTTGGTGCCTATGTTTAGGACCTGAATCAGTCCCAACGTGGTATAGCTGTGAGACGCTTACTCTCTCAGAAGAGTGAGAACAGTTCTCTTTGCAATTTATAGGGAAAGTTAAAAGTAGATCGACTGTTGACAAGTCAGGTTGGCTGGTTTACAAGAGACTACTATGTTCAACAGATGGGAAGAAGCTGCCAGATCTGGATTAAAAACCAGATCCAAACAACCCAGCCCTTAAAAGTATTTGATTTTCTACAGTCTGAAGCGTGGGACTCAGGTAAGAGGCAGCAGGTCCTGGATATAGCTTTGCTTCCTAATGTCAGCACCCAAAAAGGTTACAAGAGATTACTTGTTCCATTTTTAAGTTTAATGCTTCTACATTCTTGGAAATATGCAGTGAAGTTGGGTTTTGCACTTCCTTTTGTTTGTCACTATAACAATGTACTATTTCTCTTATTCCCACAACATGCGATCAGGTGGGTCTTCAGGAAACCTCCTCTATTTAATAAAAAGGTGAGTGCTTAATGGGATTTGAGTGATGTTTGCGGGTGCAGAAATGTTGCTGGAGTCCTACTTCTCTGAAAGAAACAAGCAAAGCACTGTAAAGAATGTATTACCCACAAGTGTCCTAAAAAGCACAGCTTCCCTTGACCACTGTGCTCTGAAGTGCTGGCTGTTTCTTCTCTGATATAGACATTCATCAGCAGGAGAAAAACTGTTTTAAAGTGTGGGTGTCACCACCTCCAGGGCCTTGATCTTGGCCCAGTTAAGCCAACAGAGCATTTCCAGCCATCTTGGCAAAGAGATTAAGCCTTTCCCTAAATCTGTGCTTTGTGTCCCCATAACTGCTTTACTCCTGATTTGTAGCAGTATAGACACGGGCAGGTCCACTGTGTTATCTCCATATGGACATGATTGAGTAGCTACTTGATAGTGACAAGCAGCAACTCTCCTTTTCAAATGAATTTGGGTGAGCTGTAGGGCAGTTGGGTTTGATTTAGTTTGCTTGATGCTTATACAGTTTACATCCTAAGAAATCTATCTTTCTCTCCTCCAGAAAAAGTAGTAATGAATCCTTGCCCTCTAGCACTGAACTTCAAACCACATCCTGATTTGATCTTGAGCCCAATCTTACTCATAAACTTGGTTGTCAGCTAAACAGTCGTCTTCTCCCATCTCTGATTAAAAACGTCCCATTTTGATTTATGTCTTTGCTGTGAAATGAAACTACTTGATTTGGCTTCTGAATAATACAAAGAAGATAGAAAGCAAGCAGGGAAAACAATGAAAAGGACAAGTCCACAAGAAGCAAAAGGGAGAAGTAAAAAAAACCCCTGTATTTAAGAAACTTTACTAAAATTTAAAACTACAGGGAAAAAAATCCCAAAAACCTCTCTCCCAAGCATAGAAGCATAGTCATCTAAGCATTGGCCGAATCTAAACGAGCTACTTCCAAATGTGATCTCACACAAGCATGGTGTGTGATTCAGACACCGAGAGCGTATTTCACCATTAATATAGCTGTGTGTTTATCTTTTAGCTTGGCCAGAAACCAGCTGTTAGACAATCCAGCCATAGTCGTCTACGCTACGATTGGGAATGATGTCTGCAATGGGTAAGGTGTAAAGCGAATTATCATTTACAGTATCATAAATTTGGCTTTTTTAGAGTGCTGCTGGCTGCTTGGACATTTATATCTCATTGCTTTGTGCTTCCCTGTGATGGCATTTTTCTTTGCTATTGATCTGTACTTCATTCTTATTTTTCTCCTGAATATACTCCTTGTTGCCTTACCTGTATTTGTCATAGCCACCTACCAGTCCTCATTCGGAGCCTGTCTTTCTTTCTTTTGCAAGCTGGTGATAAAGTGACCAATGGCACATCTGAAGTGGAATATTTCTAACTTAGCAGATGAAATGAAGTATAACAACAACAGGAGGGGGGAAAAAAAGCATTTAAAAGCATGTCTATCCATCTTACCCAGTGTGTCTCCTCCTGTCAGGACGGAGAGCGTGACTGGTTTACCTTTTCTGAAGAATGACAATGTAGTCCCCTGTCGAGGTCTATTTTTGCCCTGCCTCTGCTGCACGTTGCCTGCAGACTTTGCTGTGCTCTCCTGACGAGGTGTTTTGTCTTGCTGGCTTTACTCACGTCATAAACTCAGCAGGAGAACGAACTGAAGCTTTCAAAACTAATAGTTCTGGCATTACCCATTAGCAATGCTCTCAGGGATGCTGAGAGGTCACTGGTCGGATGCTTCCCTTCCGCCCGGTAGTGGGAAGGCAGAAAACACCTTGCAACCAGGCCAATGTACAGCACGTCCGTGCCACAGTTTTGGTTTTGCAGGTGGTCCAAGTGCTGTCACTAGTGTAGCATTGTTTTCACCGTGACGAATCTTCAGCTTTTCTTTTAAGCGGAAGAAATAAATCTGACTTATGTGGAGACTTTCAAAACACTCACTTTAATGGATGACGCACAATCAGCTAAGTCCCCTTCCGAAGCTTTTGAAAAGTCTCACCTGCAGGTTGTAGAATGAAGATGGAGCTATTATGCAGGCTGTCAGACCTTGCCATTAAAATATCCTGCTTTTGGTATGCTAAAACTTTGCTTAACAGCAAGTCCTTGGGTTGAAACTTCCCTCGTTGGGTTTTGTGCTCCAGACAGGGTGGCCAAAGGCCAGGCAGGGCTTTCCCTTGGAGCCCTCAGCCGGGGCAGATGTGGGACCAAAGGAGCCACCTTTTAGCTCCTTCCCTGGCACCACCATCTCTCTGGCCACGTGCGGGCAGCACGCAGAGATAACCTGCCATGAAACCTTGACCCTTGGCATCTCCCGCTGGTGCTTGTGCTCGCCCTGCACCCCTGCCCCGAACTGCCAAATCTGCCCTCAGCACCACCCTCCTACGCGAGAAGGATGCACAAAGCCTCAAAGGCAATGCCACCACCCTTCGGCTGAGTGGGAAAAGCAGTCCCAGACCTCCTGCTACTTGCTGACAAGATTGTCCTGGGCATCTGTTTGTTGAGAAGCTTAGGGAGGTATTATTATAACCACCCCCAGGATGCTGAGGGCACCCCTCAACATAGCACCTTCACTGAAGTCCATGGCTCCTGCCGCAAAGACTGTTGAGGTGTCTTCTCCCAGGCTTGGTCCAAGCTCTGCTATGTACATATTTAAATTCTGATGCTTCACTGGCTTTGCTAAAAGCATCTCTTTCTCCTTGGTTTTATTCCTCATTCTGCAGGTTATTCCTTTCACTTCCCCTGTCCCTAGCACTGGTTTGTATTCTTGCCTGAAGTAAAAAGAAATTTTCCACAAGTTTAAACCATTTTGGCCTTGCCTCATCCATTTGTTTGTTGGAAAACAGTATTTATCACTCGAAACTCTGCAGTCTTTTTATCCCAGTGCCCATTACTTGGCAGAGACACTTTTGTCTACTCAGATTCTCTTTGCTGTCTGTTTTCTTCCAAAACATTTGCAGCATCAAAAGAGCCTATCAAGCTGCAGTGATCCCCCGACTCCAGCAAGGAAAGATGCTGCTGCTTCTGTAGCAGCACGCTGTTTTCATCGAGTGGGATGTACAGTGGAGAGAGATTTTTTTCAGTGTCTGGTCACTGTGTGTAGCTGTCCTGGCTCTGATGTACCCACAGAGGTTATGGAGGATGCGGAGCATCCGATGGGCTAGACTTTAAACCGAGGGCTTGAAAAATAAAAACCTCTTCAAGGACAGCTTTAAACTGCAGTAACAGAGCCTTTCTGGCCTTATCCTGTATTTTATCTTCAAAAGAGAGCAGTGTGCTGAGCACACTGGAGACACAGCTCTTGGACAAAGCCTTGTTAAAATGCCAGCGTTTCATCCCATGCGAAGAGTGGGGCAATGAGTAATATGGATGTTTGTAAAGGAGAAAGATAATGAAATTGGCAGCCTGCGTTACACGCTCCCAGTTGTCTCCGCGCAGTGGTGTCCAAACAGGGGAGGTTAGAAAAATAAAGACAGATGGCAGTGGTATCTCTCAGCCCACTGAGGTGTAAATGTGGGACACAATGTGGGACACAGAGACCTGGAGCAAAAACAATTCAGACAAGAAAATAATGAGCACCAGAGGTCTCAAATGCTGTACAATTATTGCACGCGTTAGTTGCGTTTGGGGTAAGGCACCATTTCTCCAGCCCCTCTTTCCCAGCTTTGCAGCTGGAGCATCTGCAAAAAACGGAAGGGTGACAGCAGCAAAGTGGGGTGAGCGGGCAGCCAACAAGAAGGGAACTCGTACAAAGCGGCATCGGCACAAGCGTAAAGCTCCCTTATCATAAGGCTACCGTCACCGAAGTGCTGCTGCACCCCTCCGGCCCTAAAAATAGTATTAAAAAAAAAATAGCCAGATCCAGTGCAGCAAGAATCCCAACATGAACCTCCGCTTGCTATTCTCTGGCATAACGAACCATGGCCAACATCAGCTGCCAGAGGTCCCAGGTGGGCAGGGGCTGCCGCTGGCTGCTGCCTCCCAGGGGGCCCATATGAGGGTACCAGAACGGCCCCCGGCGCTCACCCAGGCACCTTGAAGGCCTTAAGGCAGAGCCCAAAACGAACGTGCCTACAAGATGGCTTTCTTCTCGGTCGGTTTTAATTTCATAGCCCAGCACGGAAAGGAAATGTGAAGAAATGCACTGAAATATCTGCATGATTTCAGTGGAGGATGACAAGAGAAAGTGGAGTTATGAATGTCACTTCAATTTTGGCTCACCCTGATGTGTTTACTTGCGGTAAAGGCCTTACATCAGAGCAGTATTTTGAAATCAAGTGTCGAAACACCTGTAGGAGAAATGAAGTAATTTAAGGGCAAAATCACAGTCTTATCTCAAAAGTACCTTGCTTGGGTGTCCGTAACAAGGATAAGCCTGATCCCGCAGTAGCTCACTCAGCGCTGCAGGCAATAAGTTTGCCCTTTTCTTGCCCCTGGGAAGCCATGAAAGAGATTAAAGGACTTTCCTGGGGAAAGGATCTGGGTAGAGCCTCCTGGCTGCTAAGCCGATTGCTTCCCTACAAGCCCACGAGGAGAAAATGTGGGAACCGCTAGAACAGTGAGGATGGACATTAGTGCAACCTTACGCACTACTTGGAAGGACACCTCTTGTCCTTCCTCCTGAGCAATGAGATCAGGTCCTCAGCAGGTGCTGAGGGTTTCTCTTTGAAAGCCTTGGTCCAGCTGAGCTGGACCAGCAAGGCAGTACCAAGACTGTCACAGGAGCCTACTTCCCAAGGTGCATGGTCCATGCCATGCACAGACACACATGTTGATGTCCTCCAAATCATGGCTATGGTGCCCTTGCTGCTGTTTCTGGGGGACTCTTTAAGAGCTCGTGTTGCAAATGTATGTCTTTATTGTCTTTCCCAATTCAAAAAAGACATCTTATGGATTTACATGCTCTGCTTCCTGTGCCCCAAGGGATGCCAGGCCACCCTGGAGATGCCTGGGGTTTGTGGAAGCGCACAATGGTGTTCTTGTTTCCATCCCACTGACTCTGCTCTGAGAGAGGGCAACGAGATGTCTCTGGATAAGGGGAGGCTTTTCCCCAGAGCTGGCCCTGCTCTGCCTCCCAGGCATTGCCAGAGCGGGGCCCCACGGAGCTGGGGTCTCCCTTGTGATGGAGATCCATGGATCCTCTCTTGCCAGGGTGAGATGAGCTCCTCGGGGCAGCATTCACCCACTTGCTCATAGTCCCTGTTACAGACATGTGCACCATGAGAGCGTGGCGATAGCTCTCGGGGTAAGGGGGGAGAGCAGGTGAACAATTTTTCTGTAATGAAGTGGATGTTTTAATAACGTGACTAGAGCAGTGTCTCTAGGCAGCCTGGGGTGCTTTTGCTTGTTTGTTTTTCTTACATAAGTTGAAATTTATTTCAACTTTAGGATTTTATTTCCACGCACTCCCTGCGGCATTTACAGCTAAATGCAAGAGGGGAGGGATAAACCTGAGCCTGGGAGGTTCAGTGAGCCACAGAAGGTGGGCATTCAGTCCCTGTGGGACACTGACGCAGCTCCCGTACCCTAATGAACATTTCTGAGGACCATTTTATTTTAAATACCTCTCCCCTCTAGCGTCATCCCCGTCGCTTCAGCCTCCCACGCTTGTCCAGACCCCTTGCTACTCTCCTGTCCTCCTGCCAAGCTGTAGTAAGAAGTGTGCGACACCGAAGAGACAAAGTTACCTTAGATATTTCTACCTAGCATAATCAAAGAGTGTGTTGAGTGTAAGCTACACACAGCAACCCGTGGGAGAAGAAGCCCTCCCTTCACCCGTGTGTAGGGCATCCTGCACCCTGAAGCCACGTGTGTGGAGCAGCCCCATTTCCCTCTGTTCAGAGCTGAACCCTAGTGGCTCTTAACCAGCTGCAGCAGCACCCCGCGTCCCCTCAGGGCAATGGATCCCTTCAGTGCTGGAACTCGAGGCAGGCGTTAGATCAGTCGAATGTCAGGCGCAGACTGGAGTTTGAGAAGTACACCAAGGGCAGTGTCTTTGCAGTCACCAAAAGCAGAGCGGACTTTGAAGGACTACAGCTAGGCAAGTCCCTGGGTTTATGTCAAGTGGCTTAAGATGCTCTGCTGCTTCTAAGCAGTTGCTGAGCAGTGTTTGCACAGTGCTGGGGCCTTCTCTGTTTCTCATTCTGCCCCCTCCCCGTGACTAGATTGGGAGTGCACAGGGGGTTGGGAGGGGACACAGCTGGGCAGATGACCCAAACTGACCAAACGGATAGTCCGTGCCACGTAACATCATGCTTAGCAATCGAAAGGGAGAAGAGGGGATTTTAGGGGGGGATTAGCCATCTTTTGCTCAGTAACTGGCTGGGCATCAGGTCTGCCCGTGGGAGGTGGTGAGTGACTGCCTTTGCATCACTTCTTTGGCTCGCTTTCTCTCCTCTTCTACTTCTCTTATACTTATTGAACAACAACTTTTTTTTTTTTTTAACTTGGCCCCTAAGTTTTCTTGCTTTTACTCTTCCTTTCCTCTCCCCTGTCTCCTGGGGTGGGGGGTCAGGGAGCAAACAAGAGGCTGTGTGATGCTTAGCTGCCCACTGGGGTTAACCCACAACAGGAGGCCGCTCTGTAAAAAAGGGATGCAGCTGTTTGTTTTTAGCGGGGAGGAGGGTTACACCAAGGGAGGTTTCTATATCACTTCTGATTTTGGCAATAACAATGAGAGAGTAAAACATATAATATCATTTTTATAAGGTTTTCTTTAGCTAACTTAGTTTGGAAGAACAACAAAAACCAAAATTCGGCTGTTTCAGGTGCCTTTTTGGGGGCACAGTGTTACCTAACACAAAGTCTTATTGGCACCCTCTTCTTCTGCAGGTACCGTGACACGCTGGCTCACATGACTACACCCAAAGAAATGTTCTCCAATGTAGTGCAAGCTCTGCAATACCTGGACGCCCGTCTTCCAAACGGCAGCCACGTGATTTTAACAGGCTTGGTAGATGGCCGCTTTCTCTGGGATAACCTGCACGACAGATACCATCCTCTAGGTAAATATGAGATATTGTGGGGTCCTCCTGGTTGTCTGCCTGCTCGTGTTGCCTACTCTCCCTGAATAATTTATGAATCTATTGACAATTGCAAGCAAACCTGACAGAGTGGAGGAGATCTGAGAAATACGAGACAGATGTTGACTGGGCACCAGAAGTAGGAGAGTTGGCTTACCGTCCCCAGTGCAGGACAGGGCAGCTAGAGGTCAGACCCCTAACTTGCCTGGTTCCCCCACAGGCCAGACCCTCTCAGTGCCAAACCACGCTCAATACATGCTGTGGATGTGGAAACCAGCTGTTCTGCCTCAGCCTTGGCCCAAAATTGTGGCCGGCCCACCTGCACTTCATCCTGGTTGTTCTTACAGGTGGAGCTGGACGTTTGGTGAACACCTCCACTCACTGACTGGTGGATGTCATGGTAAAACTGGATGTGAGCCAAGACATTAGATATTAGAGAACCAAATTTTCCACAAGCACTGGGTGCCTGCCACCTCCTACCCTACCTGATGGTTGAAACCTCACACCATGTGCAGGTGTGTTTTGGGGCATTCCCTCAGAGCGCAGTTGCCATAAGGTGCTTTGGGGCAGTGTTTTCAGAGGTTTAGAGGCTGCCTTTGGGAATCTGTCATCGCAGAGCATGCATGAAACCATGCGTCTTACCATCAGCAGACCACTTGCTCCTTGGCTTTATCTTGTGCCAAGCAGCAAGGGGGGACGGCATCACAGGGGGCTGCATTCACACGCAAGGACGTGTGATGTCCGTGGTTAGTCCGATGGCTGTGCCTCTGGGATCAGCATGGAAACATTTCCCTGGGGATGTGGGAGGTTGTGGGGTGGGGAAGCTTGGAAGCTGGTTGCAGAACTCCTTGTCTACAAATTCATACCACTCCACAGCAGGTAAAGAAGGTGAAATATTTTATGCAGGTAGCAAAGAAATAGAAAACAGCTACAGTAAGCCTGCTGTTCTCCAGCCAAGTGTGTGTACAAGGAATCATAATGGTCATTCTGATGTCAAATTTTAGACCAAAAGCATGTTCTATTTATTTGGGTAAAGGAAGGTTTCTTGCATCTGAACAAGTGGAAAGTTGCTGTCATCTTAGTTCTCATCCATAAAGAGAGAGAGAAGCTAAATCACATCATTAAAATGGGCAATTACGTCTTCAGATGATTTTGGCAACCACTGGGTACTAGAGCTTTCAGCAGGCTCTGTGCCGGCGTTTCCCCAAGGTTCCCCAATCACTGCCAGTGGCCCCGCAGCTTCTGCGTTATCTGTGGTGGGTTATTTTGCCCCTCAAAAGTACTTGCCTCTCCCCAGGAAGTCTGAGGTCTCCACTTCTATTCCTGATACCTTGCTATGTGATTTTCTCTAACAAGCACTATGCTACTACTAAGTGAAAGCAGAAAAAAGAAAAATAAGACAAAAATCTTGTCCTTTTCAGGGCAGGGGGAGCCTGTAATAGTTATTTTTCAGTCACATAAATACATTTCTTCCCTTAAGTGCATGTTTGTCACAGGGACTGTTCCTCTACTGGATATCTAATTATCGGAGACAACACGTAGCATTTCTTGGCACAAGCCAAATCAGGAGTGATTAGCTATAGAACGAGTTGAAAATTTTTCAGGGGGGGCTGACTTGCCTTGGAGGGACCCAATTAATCCTAAACAACACGTTTTGTAGTACGAGATCACTTCTGGCAGATTCTCCGAGGGGTTGCGGGAAGTTTTCCCCACTTGGCTGCCAGTCAGGCATGACCAGACGTCGGTCTGGCTTTCTGCCGAATCTCTGGTCCCCCTGACAGCCCACTCCAGAGCCCGATGCTTCCAGGCTACATAGGCCTGGGACATCCCCAATATCTGGGAGTGACACCAGATCTTGGAGCTCCCCATCTCTTGCTCCTCGGGCAGCTGATACTGCTGCTGGGTGATGGGCAGCCGTGAGATAGGCAGGAATTGCATCAGGGAGCTGCTGCAGGGCAACCCGAGGAGCCCGTTTCGCTTGGGAGAAGTTGTACTTTGCAGTTGTGAAAACAACAAAAATTTCATATTTCAGCGCTGTAAAAACAGAAAAGCCTGAGGGGATGATCAGTGTGCTACAAACCCAGAGAACTGAGTGGCCATTCAATTTCCGCCTTGGCTGTAGCTACCAAAGCAGCAAAAACGTTGAGAAAATGGGTTATTTTCTCAGCAAGCCAAGCTATTGCATAGCACGGTGGATTTACCGGGGTGCCTCACCCCACCAAGGGGTCTAATGCGTGGGAACACGCAGACCTGGAGAATGAAGTTAGGTTTGGCCATCAAGCACGTCACGTTTCCCTCTCTGTGCCTTGCAGGGCAGCTGAACAGAGACATCACGTACAGTCAACTCTACTCGTTCCTCGACTGCCTGGAGGTAAGGTCTGCGGCTGTGGCTCGCGAGCCCCCCTCTCCTCTCGGCCCGCTGCTAAAGCCCGGCTCCCCGTGTCCGCCCAGGTGAGCCCCTGCAGCGGCTGGCTGACCCCCAACGAGACCCTCAGGAACCTGACCTCGGAGGTGAGTCTCCACACGGCTGCAGCGGGACTGACCCCGTGCACAAATGCTCGTCCCGTTTGGCCCTGTGTCTGGGGAAGTAAGCCCAATACCTCAACGGCAAGGCGTCAGCACACTTTTTCCTTCCAAAAGCGGGGAGAAGATGGGGAAACATCCGTACCCATCCTTTCAAACGCCTCTCCAGGTTCTGGAACGCAGCATGGTGGAGTTACAGGATTCATAAATGTATTCCCTTTCCAACCTGCCCTAATTTTTTCTCAAGGGATGCTGTCTCCCTGGGACAAAACTCTTCAGGTTCACATTCTTTGAGGAGAACGCGTATCTGATAAAAAAGAAAAGGCTTGGGAATCGAGTAGCTGTGAGTATGGAAAGCCAGCTACACAGATTTTGCTGGTGGCTGGAGCAGGCCCCGAAAGCGGCAGCCTGCCCCTGTCTTCATCTGGGATTTGTGCTAATCTTCCGCAGACACATTTCCGTGGACATAATCACCAGATGGCGTGACCAGGGAGCATCCAGGCTCGGTGCAGGAATGGGAACAGACAGAACGGAGATGTGTTTAAACTCACCCTAAAAATCTGGCTGCAGCAGTGAATGCTACAGAATATCAGCCCTAACTCCCTCACAGCACAAGCTGATTTTTAATCCCAGCACCCCCCAGCAGCCGTGTAAAAGAGCCAGTAACCAAATATCATCAAAGGTGTCATCTCTGTGTATAGTTGTATTAATGTTTGCATTCACTAAACAAAAAAATATGGCCTTAATTTCACCAGGGCTTACATATACGTTTTGGTTTATGTCCTGTCCCTCTTGGCTTCAGAGAAAGCAGTTAAGCACATTCCTAAATCTTTGCAGGACTGCAGCTTATAGATTTGCACTAAGAATACAGAACATACGGTACACGTAACTCCTGTCCAAGAACAATTCATATGTCTGCAGGGTACGAATTAATCTTCTTTCTGAGCCCCTGTCTGAAACTAATTGTCTATGTTATTATCCAAACTGCAATATTTAAATATTTAGGAGCTCCTGATCTCTCTTACGGCTGTAGAAATCACCCTGGATATATCAGTTAGGTAGGCGCTCAACGGAGGTAATTTACTCTGCTGAAAGTAAGAGCAGAATTTGGTCTGGATAGATAAGCGTTAGCACCCACCATACAGTAGCAGGAAGGATAATGGGAAAGGACAACATTTCTCCTGTACGAAAAGTTTCAATTTTCTTTAAGAGGAGTGCAAATGACTGGGGTGCCACTCATCAAGAGGCCTCCGAAACTGAGAAATTCAGAATATTTATATAGGCATAGAGACACTACTAAAAGAAGCCTCCAGTAAAATAATCGTTTGGTGAATTAAACATTACATCAGCAGAGGCCTCAGCGCAATGATGTATTGCATGGGGAGCCCAAAGTCTGGTGGTGCTCGTGCAAATCCATGTTATGATGAAGAACCCCATTTCAGCTCCTTTCCCTCCAGCTAAAAGGGCAACGTTGCTTTCAAACCCCTGACCACGCATCGGCGACAAAAGCAAAGCAGTGTAAGTAGCAACAAATTGTCATTTAATCGCTTGATTTTTGCAGAGAGCTTCACAACTTTCTAATGTCCTGAAAGAAATAGCGAGATCTGAGAAATTTGCCAACTTTGATATTTTCTACATGGATTTCCCACTGAGACAAAGTAAGTTGCTTTTTTCCTGTCTTTCTCACGAAGCATTTGGTGAAGTGCTGCTAACGCACTGCTTGTATTTTAGCGCTGTACTGGGAGAAGGGCAGCATAGCCAGCCAGCCTAGGTCACCTTGCTGGCAGGGCTGGGGCTAAGGGGGACCCTCAGTGCTATCTCCCAAGCTTCCCTGGTTGGGGTAACTGTGGACCTCTGCCGAGATGAGACCCCAGCACCAGCCTGGGGGCCACAACCTCCCTGCTGCTCCCAGCTGCTGGCGCAGCACACTGGCCATTTGTACTTGGGTGGCAGGGGATGTTGGTGATGAGGTGACAGGGATTCAGCAGAGGAGCCCCTGCTAAAAACGCCTCCTGCTTGTCTAAACAGAAGAAAAAGAAATCCCGAACCTATCTCAGTCCATAAGATTTGGTTTTATTTTTGATCATTGCTTTGATCATAGCGGGTCATCTAGGCTGGAGATGTATCTGCAATTGTGTAGGTGATCTTCATGAACTGTAGTCTACTGCGTCACTGACTGGGCTTCACATTGCCTCCTCTGGGATGAGCAGTGCCTCAGGAAGGAGAACTTTTCTCAGCCAGTTTTCCTGCCTGAATAACACGGCCACCCTCTCTTAACTCACCGTTTTCAAAAGTGGAAGCGCCTCTCCCAGGAAGAACTGCCTTCTTTCATATGCTTCCTTCAGTACCTACAGACTATTCTAACTTTTGACTTCAAGAGTTTACAAAACTCATCCTTCTGTGATCTTAAGTGACATTAGGTAAGAGCATTACCTAAATCAGTGCCTTCTGCAACTGACACTTAAAAAAAAAAAAAAAGAAAGAACCAGAAACTTGTCCTCGTTACCACGAGCATGAGTGGACAGTGTCCTTGTGGGGCTGGGGACAGATCCCTCTCAGGTCCACTTCCCTCACAATATGTGCTTGGGTCCAGCTTGAGGCATCAGCCCAGCTCCATTGCAAGGAGAAACACACTCGTGTTTTTTTTTTAAAAAAAAAAGGATGAGCAGATGAGCATGGGGTGAAGGCTTGAGGTGGGCAACATATTCAAGTAGTTAGATAGTGACGGAAAAGCAGGGAAACAGCTTTTTCCCCTGTGTCGAGCTGGAACCTCCCATGTTTCAAGTTATGCCAATTGTCTCTGCCGTTCCCACTGTGCACTGCTGTGAAGAGATTGGCCCCGTCCTCACCACCTTCCTGTGGCTCTTCTCCAGGGTGGACCATCCCCGTCCCTCAGCCTCCATTCACGGGGCAGGAGCTCCAGCCCTGGCCACCTGGGGCCTCTCCCCAGTAGCATGGATTGTTACATTCCAAAAATAGTGTATAATAATTGGGAAAAGACCCTCATTTGCATTTCCTTGTTTTTATATTCACATAGAGAGCCAGGTCCACATTGGTCCTCTTTGAAAAATTTTGCCTGGGGACTATATTTTAAATCCCAGAATGCAAACAGTTAAACCAGAGCCATGAAGGGACTGAAGGACCCTGGCAGTACTTCAAAGTGTACATCTCTAACACCTCTCCCCGTCAGTGCCTGGCTGTCCTTGGAATCACGAAGCTGCCGAGGCACCTAAGATTATTGCAAAAATCTCATTTGCAGCCAAATCCTATCAAAATTCACAAACTTATTTTATCCTACATGACCCAGTTCAGGAAGCTGGTGCTGGGTCTCATGCAGACCATACGGAGCAGTTGAAGAAGAGAGGATCGGAGATGGAGTCTTTCTGTCCAAAAGACAGTACTTTATCTGAGAAGTGGGCTGCACTGCCAAGTTCAATGTGGTAGCACAGTTTCAGGATGTCCAAGTCTCTTTGCAGCTTTTGCCTCAGCTACTTAATATTTAACAAGTCATTAGGATTTGCAACAAACTACCTGCTGGGTAGGCAAATTACTTTAATAAGTTAAATGACTAACTTTAGGTAATTTATTTGCTTTCACGAAAAGAAACATCTTAATATAATTTGCTGTTCTTGATTACATCGTGTTAAATAAATGAGGTAAACAAAATCACACGTGCACATGCAAACATCAGCTCTGAAAGACACTTTGCAAAGTTTTGCACAGCCCTGGAGCCAGCGATTTGAGCTTCCCGTCAGGAAGGCTGTCAGTTTGTGAGTGTGCTCAAAAGCCAGCTAAGGCTGCTGACCTACTTTTCTGGTCTCTTTCTGAAGCAAGCGCAAATCCTCCCCTACACTCTCCAGACATCAAATATTTAGCGGTGGTTGCACACTGTAATAGGTACATTGATTTCAGGCTGGCCTGGGAATATATATACACAGCAGCTCCCAGCATTCTTGGAGTAAAACGTGAATGTACTAGCATTTATTCTAGATTCAGATGGGCATTCAAGCTCAGGTGTTGCCTTTGGCTGAAGAACTTACTGGTTCCTCTACGAAGTAGTGCAGTAAATAGGGGCACAGTGGCTGCTTTTTTTGGCTTTTCCATTATGTGGGTGGGAGCAAGCTCTAGTCTAGTTTAGCCAGGCCAACAGGCACTCTGAAGACAAACTCTGGGGATATTCTGTGAGTATTTGTTCAACTGCTCTAGGATTTTTGGAGGTCAAGTACAATGGTCTAAATTCACCCATCTTGATATAAACCATACTTATCTTACTTACTCTTCTGCTGTTTCTGGCACTCGAACAATAGCCTCTCTACAGAGTAAAACACAATACACTGCCTGATACTCAGTGCATAACATCATCTATAAGGGGTTAGGCAAGCTCACTCTGTGCATCTGTAGGTGCACTCCGTGGTGTAATCTGAGGTGCATATGTGTTGTGCCCAATATATTGCAAATTTGAAACCAAGGTCCAAGCCCTGTGTCTTGAAACAGGTTACTTTGGGTGTTGACTAAAGCATCTCAAGTGGGTTTCTGTGGTTAAAGCAGAAATATTGCCCTTCTGTGAATTGAAAGTTAGTATGGGAGCCCCAGGCATCACTTTTTGGCACAATAGCCACCGTCCAACAAACAGCGATGAGTCTAGGTCAAAACTGTGGTGCCTGAATGGAGAACATTTTCCTCCTGACAGGCTGCCTGCATAATGCTATTAAGAATTCCTAATCTGTCATTATAAAAGAAATTATTGAATTTACAGTCTGTTAATGCCATATCCACTAGTCCCATGTTTGATCACTCCACAGTGCTTTTGAAGAGAGAAAGCTTTTTACTTCTCTAATGGCTCTGGGGCTTACAGAACAGCGTCATTTGCATTGAATGTCATGCTTATGTAATTCAAAAGGTTATTTTGTTGGAGTTGAAAAACACTGCTCAGAAGAGAAGTAACTGAAAATGACAGTCCATTCCCGCAGACATCAGCCCATGTGAATATTTTGTTACCATCCCTTTCTCTAAAAAGCACTGTTTTCTTTATCTCTTTTATTTTTTTGCACTGCTGAAGATGCAGCTAAAATGGGAAATGAAAAAGTATTAAATCAGTATTAAATAATTCACAGCTTTACTTGCTACTGCATCCATCTTACTTGGGAAAGAAAGTGAATTGTTTTACGATCATTTCTGTTCAAAGCGCTTCCTTACATAAAATTTGCAGGGGAAAAAAAATTAACAATAAAGGCTTAAATACTGCCCCAGGGAGAGGGGACTGTACACAACATTGGCTCTGACAACTTTATATGAATTATCATAATCTTCATGTAGAGCCATCATGTGCTTAAAAACACCGGCGTCGCTTTGAGGAAGAGCGGGATCCATCTCGGGCGGGTGCCTATGTGCTCGCCGGTGGTAACCCCTCCGCTTCTGTTGTTCGCAGCGGCCGAGGAGTGGCACAAGATGGGAGGTGAGCCCTGGCAGCTGATCGAACCGGTCGATGGCTTCCACCCCAGCCAGGTAAAAACCCAGCCCCGGGAGATGGGCGGGAGCAGGCAGGATGCCGGTGCCTGCTGCTGCCCGAGGCACCCGGTCGGACCACTGCAGGGATGCGAGTCTGGGGGATTTCTCTTTGAAAAGAGGAGGTGGCTTTAGCCCCAGAGCAGATGTCCCTGTTTCAGACTCCTGCACTCTAACTCCTGCAAGGTCTTTTGCTGCTTTCCTTCCCTCATTGACCAGTAGCTTGCCCAAACAGGTCTTAAAACCACAAAATCACTTGGATAGAGCATGTTCTGCAGTTGATTACAAACGAAGCCAATTGTTTCTTTACACTCTAGCTTCAGGTTTCAAATTTGTACGCAGAGCGAAGCAGCAGCCAGTCTTCCCCATACTGCCCTGAGTAAAACTGCGTGCGAGCCAGAATCCTGCCTGCAGCCTGTAGCAGGGATGGCTGGCACCAGCGGGCACAGCCTGACCAGGGGTCTCCTACTGGCCACACCACAGTCACCCCCAGCCGGGGGGGGTCAGGACGTCAGCACGGGGCGGTGGGCAGGTCCTCAACGTAAAGGCCGCTCCGGTTTCCCATACTTTTCAGTCTTGACTCTTCAGATCAAGAATTAGGCTGGACTAAATTACAAGGGGACAAATTGCGGGAGATGGGCGAGATGGAGAGGGACAGCAAGAGCACAGCTGACTTTCCCCTCACCGCCAGAGGGCTCTGCCCAACGCCAGCAGCAGATGCTCTCCATCCCCTGTGCTTAGCAACGGGTCCAGAAGTTTCTCGCTACCTGATGCTGTGAGGGAAATGTGCCCTCAAAGCAGCCACCTACACTCCCAGCATCCCTGCCCTGCCCAGGGACGCAGGTCTGGGCAGCAGCTGGAAGGACGAGTGACAGTCCTTGGTGATGCTTTTCTGGTGCGTGACACCATGTGCCACGGCCATACTCTCTGTGCCGTGGCAAGAGCAGTTTGGAGCAGGCTGTTGTCTAGGAACCCACTGCCTTGCTCCACGCTCTTTTCCAAGCCAGCACAACGGACCCATGTGAGCGAACCCTGCCATGTCGGCCAGCCACCGACAGTGCCGCTTGGCAGGTCCCCCTGCTCGAAAGCACGGGCTGAATTTCTGGACCGGTTTTATGATGTGTGCTGACACCTGGTACATATTCACCCCCCACACCAAATAACCTGATGCGATACTGCCTTGCACACTGGGGAGTAGTCGGTGGGGAAGTACCTCAATGGGAGCACGTTGCAAGCACTGACGGATTCCAACATCTCGGCAGATTCCCCATTGACTGTGCTGTCAGTCCAGGCAGTGGGGAATGGCAGGGGAAAGTCCAAAGGCGAAATACTTTGGTTGCAATCCTTCACATCGTGCCGGTCAGGCGAAGCAATACGTTGGCTTTGCTTAGCATTGCCAAGTCAAAAGAGCCTGCTGTTTGAACAGGGACTCCGTCCCAGCAGCCATTCCTGCCTGACTGTCATGCAGTACCAGGAGATCACTGCATGAAAGCACGAGCTGGCAGCCTGGGGACGTGGAGACAGCATGTCTGGATTCTTTGCTGCAGGCCTTTTGCAAGGAAGCCATTAGAGAAAACTTGGCAAATGAAACGAGAGTGAAAACAGTGATGAAACGAACCCCGTTTCCAACCCTGCCATCTGGGGAAACTGTGCAATACGAAGAGCCTGGCGTGCAGAAGAAAAGGTCTTTGCGTTATTTTTATGCCTTACGCCGAGGCTTCATGCAACCCCCAGCAGCAGGCCACCGAGAGAGCCGAGCTCACTGGGTCACAGCTTTTCGTCCAGGCTCTTGCCCACATGCCATCTCCCACCAGCAGCTGGAAGGCATCTCAGAGCTGAAGGCAGCAACTATTTATTGTAAAGGGATCCTGCCTAAGCCAAAGGAAAATGACAGAAGGGCATTGAAGGGCAGCTGCAAACCCACGCGCAGCCCCCGGGGTGCCGAGCCGCGGGATCCAGGCAAGCACTGCCATGTTTCACTCCCTCGGGACCTGGCATCCTGCAGTGGTTACGATCTCCCCCTCCTGCTGTTGGGATGACCTTAATGCTTTTATAGTGTTTTCCCTTACAGTCAAGGTGCCGGCTGTAGATATGCCTCACTTCAGGTGAGTTGTGGCCCTTCTAGGATTTATTAATTAGCCTTATCCAAACATCCACCGCTTTAAATCCATTTTTCTTTTCCTGCCAGTATACTGAACTCAGTTATCAACACACCACTATTTGGATTGAGATGTAGCACTCTGCTCCAAAAGAGTGCCTGTCTTAATGAAGAGCAGGGGAAGTGTGAGCAGAGAGTGATATTTAAGAGGACAGTTGAAAGAGATGATAAACAATTCACTCTCTCCTCATACTGCTTTTATTTAAAGATTCACTTCATACTGATGTGAATGCCTCTGGCCAGGTACGGCTTTTGTACCATACAGAGCTGCCCAGCGGGAGAGGACGGATGCCGTGCAGCTCGTCAAGTCAGTGGGGGCTCGTACTTCAATCTCTGCAGCTATTCCCCACGCCTCCTGTGCAGCTTGACTGTAAACGCGACGGACAAGACCTAGCCTGGGCACTTCTACTGATATTTCTCCCTGAAGATCTCCAAGCACTTGACAAATATTCACAAATTTCTGAACTGAGCAGCACGCCAAGGAAAGCATAAACCTTTCAGCTCTTACCTTCAGATGCAGAGGAGCTCTGAAGTCTGTAATACAGGAACTGCAGTGCTCCCCTCTGCCAAGGGTGAGCTAGCTGGAAGGGTACCGCAATCCCAAGTCGTTGCGGTACAGCAGTGGGCAGGACAAGAAGGGGTTTGGTGTCTGCCCCTGGATTTCACCTGCCATTTATCTGCTGTCTCTTTAATTAAAAACCAAAAAAAAATCTGCTGGTATAAACATGGCAGAAGCACGTGTCAGCGGCCCAGCTGTGCAAGAATGAGGTGGAAGGGAGCTGAACCTCCCTAACTGCGAGCTGCATACTTCGCATCACAAGGAGAAGGAAAAGGAAATAAGAAAAAAAGCAAAACTCCCCTTGTCCCATTAGAGCTGTTCTGTTTTTTCATGCATTGGAAAAAAAGCTAGGTTAGGACACTCAGGCAGGAAAACCTAACCCCCATAGTCCCCACTCCAGGCAGTATTTTATATTTAAAAACCCTTGAAAAAAAGGGATAAACAACAAGTGCTCATTTGTTTAGCCAGGCCCAGAACTGCATTCCCTTACTGCAGATTTCTTGGGGGAGGGGGAAGGGGGTTCCCTGCATGTTTTTATTAAGTTGCAGAACAGAAGGCTGCAAACAAGACACTCGTTCTGGGCCTACCTGCATTCCTTTTAAGTTTCAAAGCTAAAAAAGGGCTCCACGAGGTTTTTTTCCAAAACACGCACCTCAGGCTGCAGGTGGAGGAAATTCACACCATTTACTTTTGACACCTAAAAGCAAAATGCATCATTCAGTCCTCCTAAGTTCCCTCTAGAGCTGTCTCTGAGACACATTTCCCCAAAGTCCAGTGCGGTTGTCCTTGGAAGAAATGTGATTTTCTCTTCCCATTGACTATGGTGGAAGCCCAGGGACTTTTTTCCCAGCATCTCTGCCTTCCTATGAAATCTCACTGCAAACCGTTCTGAGTGCCAGATGGCTTCAAGGACACTTCTTCTCTCCAGAACAGCTGATTGCTTTGTTTGGATGACGGGGCTATGCATTGCAACAAGATCCTGCAGAAATGGCTTCATTTCTTGCTTTTATAAAGTTACCAGGGAGAACGCAAAAGCCCTGAGCATCACAGACTGGAACCTGAGACGCTTGGAAGATTCTTAATGATTATGCACAGGCAGGAAAGCACAGCTTGAGTGTGATTAGCTTCTCCCTCTTCTCTTTCCTTAAGATGCAGCAAAGCACGTTTCAGCCAAGAAAAAAAAAAAAGAGAAAAAGCTGAAGTAACACGTATCAGATTAGTTGAGTATTTACACTTTGCTGAGAGGCATGCCCATTGCCGGTTCGGTGCAGAAGGAGGAAAAAGATAGCCAGAAGGTGCTGAAAAAAAAACACAGCTACCTCCCAATCGTGGTCACTCAGGGCTCTGTAAGGAACAGGTAATATGTCCTTTAAAAAAATAGCTTAGATGTTGTCATCCTTGTGAAAAATTGATTCCAAAAACCATATGAATTGTAGCAGGTCTCAAAGCAGAAGAGCTTTGGAATTTAAAAAGACCAACAAGAAAAGTGATTTCTGGAGTCATGAACCCTCTCGGTGCCGCACTGCTCACCAGAGTGAAATACCGAAACCATCAGGATCACGTGAAATGACATCTGAGCAGGACGTACATAATTTAGGGCATTCCAAGCACATACGCCTTAAATTCCTACCAGCAGTAGCCTGAACACGGTAGAGCATCCTTCCAGTGACACTTTTGCGGAGGGTGCACCATCCAAAGGTAACAGTGTTTTTTAAACAAACAAACAGACAAACCAACTCTGCTAAAAACATATTGAAGGCTGAGGGGCTTGTAAAGAAGGTTTGGAGAGGGTCATGCCAGCATGGACCACTCTGACAGAGACAGGTCTCAGCCCTCTGGCAGGCACAGGGTGTCCCAGAAGAACCACATTTGGTCGCATTAGAAATGTGGATCAGGAGAAAACACGCTACTGTACAATCTCCCATCCCTCTCCTTTGCCCCAGTTCTTCCATTAGCTTAATGAGACCCCAAGTGACCAGAGTGTAAGAGCTTCCACCCCACAAATGTGTCTCTTTTTCTACATTAGCTCTGAAAAAAAGTGGTTTTTGTCTCCTGGCCCGTCATTACAGTTTCGTTCAGAAAGCACAGGATTTAAAAACAAGTGCATAAAAATTCTCCAAAGGCTCCAGTCTGTTCCCAAACTCTGAAACATCAGTGTTCAAATAGATTGATTCCATAAACCCATCCTGACCCTTAAAAAAAAAGGCTTTGGTAGCCCTATATAAGCCTCAAAATTATAATCCATGTCAGAGTGAGTTTTAGGATTGAAAAAGTTGCCATATAAGCAGAATATAATTGTTGGTCAGCAATTGAAAACAAAAAAGCATTAGCAGGGTATGAAAACTTGATTAAAGGAGACTCAGGCTGTTCTCCCCTCCCTTTGCTCCTACCCCTGATGTTTTTCACCTGGCAACAGAGCAGACGAAATTTCTTTTTGGTGCATAACCTCTAGGGCAAAAGCTCTATGAAAGCTAGAGTAGTTCTGATAGCAAGGAGAAAAGCTATTTTGCCACTGCTGCAGGTCTCGTGGAAAAAAAGCTCTGAAGACACCCTGCAGCAGGCACAAACTCAGAGCATCAGAGCTGCGTCGTTTGGAACCTAGCTATAATTTGGCCTCTTTTTCAACACCCGTGGTTTCCTTATAGGGTAGTGGAGAGAAAATTTATTAGAAGTATCAGAGGCATTTAGGAGCATGAATTCTGCTGGGCTTGCAAGAGTTTTATGTATTATATCC